>JAAUYA010209140.1_pt1 | contig 83108 bp, 77 predicted proteins | sample 7278161 | NCBI WGS metagenome assembly JAAUYA01 (sample SAMN14350120, study PRJNA611818) | marine sediment metagenome | isolation source: surface marine sediment (3m) | place: French Polynesia: Moorea | collected 2018-08
AAAGTGAAGCTGCCGTCGCCTTGATTTGCGTACCAGCCGAGCCCGCTGTCAGAGGCGGAGAGGACATCCAGGTCGCCGTCCTTATCCAAATCTGCTGCAAACACCGAGTTGACTCCAACAACAGTAGTATCGATGTCATGCTGAGGACCGGGGTTGAGTTCAACAGAAGGAGTTAAGTTTTCGAACCAGGCGATCTTATTGCCGTTAGTATAAGAACCGGCAGAGACATCGATGTCGCCGTCCCCATCTAGATCCGACGCATACACGGAAAAGGCTCCAGTAAAGGTATTGGAGATAATGTGCTCGGTGAAATTGGCGCTGCCGTCGTTTTCGTACCAGGCAATTTTGTTGTCACCTTGGGAGGCAGAGAGAACATCGATGTCGCCGTCCCCATCCACATCTAAAGCATAGACTGAACGGGCTTTGTCGGCTTTGTCGGAGATGACGCGCTCGGTAAAATTTTCGTTGCCATCATTTTCGTACCAGGCGATCTTGTCATCATTGTAAGAGGCAGATAGGACATCGAGGTCGCCGTCACTATCTACATCCACAGCATAGACGGAATTGGCTCCATTAGCATTGGTGGAGATGACGCGCTCGGTAAAATTTTCATTGCCATCATTTTCATACCAGGCGATCTTGTCGTCTCCTTCGGAGGCAGAGATGACATCGAGGTCACCATCCCCATCCACATCCATAGCATAGGCTGCACGAGCTCTATCAGCATTGGTGGAGATGACGTACTCGGTGAAATTTTCGTTACCATCATTTTTGTACCAGGCGATCTTGTCATCATTGTAAGAGGCAGATAGGACATCGAGGTCACCATCTCTATCCACATCTACAGCATAGACGAAAATGGCTCCATTAGCAGTGGTGGAGATGACGCGCTCAGTGAAATTTTCGTTGCCATCGTTTTCGTACCAGGCGATCTTGTTGTCAAAGTAAGAGGAGGAGAGGATATCAAGGTCGCCGTCTCCATCGACATCCTCCGCATATACGGAAGTACCACTATTGGCAGTGTTGGAGATGACGTGCTCGGTGAAATTTTCGTTGCCATCGTTTTCGTACCAGGCGATCTTATCGTCATCTTGGGAGGCTGACATGAGATCGATGTCGCCGTCTCCATCTACATCCGCTGCATTTACCATTCGAGCCCTATCTACTTCAGAGACGAGCTGTTCGGAGCTAAAGATAGTATTTGTTGGTTCTGGTTCTGTGCTCATTGGAGTTCCTGTTAATTCATTAGAAATAGCTAGGATATTTAATAAGTTTAAAAGTTACTTTTAAAAAACATATAAACTTACTTTGTCATCAAGATTTTTTGCAAAAATTATCATATTGATATAAATTATCCTACTTATAAATTAGCTTTAAATTAAGCTTTAACCAACAGAATGCTTACTTAAATTAAATTTAAAGTTTGAGCCAGGATTGTGGTGATTATACTGATTTTACTGAAATAAAAATTTTTATAAAGCATAGGTTTATAAAGCATAGATTTAAAGTTGGGGACTTTTGTTAGCCGGAGTGGGATAGAGACAGAAATACAAATAAACAGAGAATCTAACAAAGAATGATTAGCTAGAACTCCCTCTTTACATGCTTTTTTACTTGCCCTTGCAAGTAAATGAACCACTACTAAATATCAGTTTCCCGATGGAGAAATGTAAAGCCTGTATCTTTAATGTTTTAGTTAGATCAACGTAAATTAGTAGGTCTAATTCCTGGGGGCGAACTATCCTAATTAATTTGAGCTAATCCCTAAATTTGAGATATTTTATCGAGTAATTCTTTTCTTTTCATCGGAGTATCATTGGCTAAATGATACACTCCCTCTAATTCTTTTTCTGCTACCAAAGCGATCGCCCTAACAATATCTTCTAAAAGATTAATCAACAATGCTCAATCATTATGAAGCGTTACAGCAATTTTTATATTAGAGGTTATTCACATTGAACAAATGACATAAATTGGCGATCGATATAATCTTTCCAATACCACAATAAAGGAGATTCCCAACTTAAATTACCCCAAGAAGCGATCGCCCTTTTGTCACCAGTACCGATCAAACTTAAATATTGCTTTTGGGGAATGTAGGCTTGAAGGGGTTTTCCCCTCAACATCCGTCTTAAATTTTCCCAGAGAGGTTTTCCTTGTCTGACAGCAAATACCCCGGCTTTGGGGCGGGGATAATTTTTCATAGTAGCAATATCTCCTGTGGCAAAAATATGCGGATGAGAAACTGATTGCAGGGTATCTTTGCTCAGAATAAACCCTCGTCGATCGGTGGTTAAACCAGAAGCTTTCAGCCAAGTTGGGGCTGATGCTTGCGTTACCCAAAAGATATAATCTGATGGTACTTTTAATTGTGATTCACAGATAATTTGATGGGGTAAAACTTCGACTACGTTTGCTTGTAAATGCAGCTTAATTCCTCTTTGCTGAAAAATATCTGCTAATTTGTAGCTTACCCAAGCATTATGAGATGGTAGTAATTGTCCGCCACGTTGAAAAAGATGTATTTGTAACTTCTGGGGAGCTAAGATTTTTTGCAAACGAGATTGCATATTTAAAGCTAATTCTACCCCACCAGCACCGCCCCCCACTATACTAATAGTTAAGTCTTTATTTGGGCAATCTGAAGCTTTTTTGACGATTTGATGCCAAGTTTGCAACAACTTTGCTACTGGTTTAGCCGGAATCGCATTTTCAGCCGCACCTGTAACTGTAAAAGTTTCAGGAGTACTCCCAATGTCAATAGATAACAGATCGAAATCTATGGGAGGATGGTGGGCACAGATAACTTGATTTTTATTTAAGTCTAATCCTATAGCACGATCCAAGTATAGTTGGGCGTTAGCAAAATTGCTTAAGGCAATTAAATCAATATGAGTTTGCTCAAAAGTATAGTAACCGGCAATATGACCTGGTAACATTCCTGAATAGGGTGTTTGAAGTGTATCACTAATGAGAATAAGATTGGTGCTAGCAAGAGGTTTTTGACCAAAAAGTTTAAGGGCGATCGCATGAGAGTGTCCTCCCCCAACTAAAACTATGTTTGTCATTGGTTAATTGTTGATTGATAGCTGATAATTGATGAATCATGTTACTCCCAAACCTTCTAAATGGCTAGTAAGCTTTGTTTTAATTATGGGTGTAATGGCTGTTTCCGCGGCCGCAATTTTTATTCGTCTATGTCAGGAAACGGCGGGATTGCGAGAAATAGGTTTTAGTTTATTTATTGCTGCTGCTCGCTTGATCGTAGCAGCTACAATCTTGTTACCTACTTATCCTAACTTGACCAAAATTAGGGTTACCAGGAGTGCATATTATTACGCTACTGCCGCAGGAGTATGTCTTGCTCTTCATTTTGCTACTTGGATTAGTTCCTTGGCTTTTACTTCTATTGCTGCTTCTACTACCTTAGTCACTACTAATCCTCTCTGGGTAGCGTTAATTGCTTGGTTATGGTGGCAGGAAAGACCAAAAAGAATTAGGATGTTAGGCATTATTATTTCTATTTTAGGAGCGATCGTCATTGCTTTGAGCGATCGAGGGGCTGGTGTGGGTAGTAATCCCTTGGCTGGCGATTTGTTAGCTTTGATGGGTGGTTGGATGGCAAGTGGTTATTTCTTATTGGGAACAGAAGCACAAAAGCAAGGTTTAACTCTCAATCAATATGTGGCGATCGCTTATTTAACTGCTGCTGTCTGCCTGTTTCCTCTACCCTTAATTTTTGGTGCCAGTTATCTGGGTTATCCTCACTTAGTTTATGTCTATATAGTTCTGATGGCCATTGTTTCTCAGTTAATCGGTCATACTAGTTTTAATTGGGCATTGAGATCGGTTTCTCCCACTTTAGTAGCCTTGGTAATTTTATTTGAACCAATTGGTTCGAGTTTATTAGCTTTTTGGCTTTTTGGGGAAATACCCTCGTTGTCAGTCTTGCTGGGTGGGTTAATTTTACTGACGGGAGTTGCTATTGCTGTGGTTAGTCGTTGAGGCACACTCCTCACAGTATGGAGAATTATTACTTAGTATCTCTGGTTATAGTTTTTGCTTTAGCAGTGAGATTCTTCAAAAACTTCAAGAGCAGTCGAATTACGCGAATTGGGTAGTAAAAGGGAAAAAGCACTTTAGGAAGCACTATAATCTGCCATTCTAAAGGAGTAGGGGTGAAGATCGTATCAATCCAATACCACATTCTATCGCGCCAAGATTCCATCGTTTTCAGATAGATTGATGCATCTGGGAATGGGCTTGAGGGAGTAAGTTGAGATTGAAATAACCGTTGGTGAACCTGCTGAGCCAGGGCAGGAATAGTCTCGTCAGCAGCTAGCGATCGCCATAACTCCTCGGACAAATTAGCATTGAGCAGATCGTGGGCTAAATAAAGTCCCAAAAATAGCATCCGTCTGCTTCCTAGTTGTTCAGCTAAGTGTTGAACTTTATCCCAGTCTAGTTCTGGTGTGGTGTGCAGCAGTTGCGCCACATCACAAATCCAAGACAGACATGACCAATTGTGCTTAGCACCATGAACACAGAGAAACAGTAACAGGCTTTCGTCGGAGAGGATCGTCACTGATTGGTTAGCTAACTTGAGGCGATCGCTCCTTGCCCACACAAGTTCAGAACTTGGCGAAAAGGAATAATGTCGAGGCAAAATATACCAGTGTAAGTCAACGCTAGTTTGCTTTTCTTGATGCCAAAAGAGATGCTCATGGCGCAATTTGGTATAGATAGCTTGCTGAGCTACTGTTAGGGTAAATTGGGGTTGATAGCCTTGATCGATCAGTAGTTGTGTAGAGTTGGCTACTTGTGCCTCGGGCACCAAAATATCTAAATCGATGAATTGTCTCAACCCCAAGTTATTATATGCTCTTTGAGTCAGTGTTGGTCCTTTAAAAGCCAATACAGGTATTCCATGATTGGTAAAGAGTTCCACCAATTTCAATAGCTCTCCTGTGAGCACCATATTATGGTGAAGGTTTACAGAAAATTTTTCCTGAAGTTGTACCTTTACTTCCTGAGGAAGGGCATCGGCACAGAGGGTAATTAATTGTGAGTAAAGTAACGGCAAAACTCCCTGCTCAAAGGCAAGTGCCAGAATATAGTCCCAGTCTAGAGGTTGCTGCACTAAGTTTTGGATACGCTCAATTTGGCCAGGAGTAATTTGAGTCTGGCTACAAAATAACAACAGTTCGATTTCTGGAGATAAAGACTGAGAGTTGGCAATTGGCATATAAAGCCTATTTATGTTCATCACAATACTGTTTAGCAAAGGGAGCAAGCTTGGTAAATGAATGGAGAACCATCAAGATAATCGCCCATTTTTTAATTATTCCCATAAACAAAGGAAATTGAACTTCCATAGAGTTAACTTACTCACCAAATAATCTACCTTGTACAGGAGGATGGATAGATAACTAGATATAATGAATGTCACTGAAATAAGCGTAAGATAAGCGTACTTCCTTTGCGTCTTTGCGTCTTTGCGCGAGACAAAGATTACTTAAGTTAGTGCCATTCCTAGATATAATGAGTAATCATTGCTCCGTCAAGATAAAAAATTAGTTTGCTTTTATTTCTATAATAATTAATAATTGATTTTTGCAGTTAGTAGTTATAACTATGGATAAAAAAGCATCAAGATGGACAAAGTATTATAACTTAATTTTACCAATTGTCATCTTCACAACAAATCAATTTTTGGGGGTTCTCAAGCCTGTTTATGGTAATAATGACTGTTTAAATTATTGGAATAATCAAATTACAGGTCAACAAGAATGTCTTGATTTTGAAAATATTTCTCCTAAAAAATACAATAATAATCCTGATTTAGTGGAAGAAAATAACTGGCAAAGTGAACGTGATTCAGAATGGAATTACGATAAGTTAATTTCATTTTGTGATTATCAGTCCAATAATACGCCACTATTGTCAGAGCTGATTGATAGATTTCATCAAACTAGAACTAGGTATGATTATAAATTAGTAATTAGTAAATTTTTACAACAATGTGTTGGAGTTTTTTCTGCCTTGCCCAATGTAAAAAATCCCTCACAATTATTTTCTAGCATCAGTGATTCAGAAGGAAACAAAATTATTTTAGTATATGCAGATCCTCCTCTTTCTGAACAAAACTTTGGTAGAAAATTCAATGTATTAGTTTCTGGTAAAAATGTCATGACAAATGCTTTATCAGATCAGAGTATAAAGGGAATAGTTATTAATAGTGGTCAAAAAAAATTATCTTTTTTTATTCCCAGAAAATTCATTCAAGATCTAACTGTCAATAACTATTTGTATTAAAGAAGAGCTTTTTGACAAATATTTTCGCAGATTGAGGAAAAAATGCTGAGTAGGTGTGAGCGATCGCTTTTTGATTATCTCAATCATCATCGACTTGATTTTCACTTCACCTAAAAGTCGATTTCAACCTTGAGAGCGTCAAGAAATTTATTGAAACCGACAAATAGTTCCACAATACCTAGTGTTTCAACTATTTCTGCTGAGGTTACGTCTAACTTCTTCAGATGCTCAAAAAGCGAATCTGAGATCTTATGGGGATTCAGGTTAGCCATTCGAGCCAAAGCAACTAATTGAATTTCTTTTTCAGACAGTCCTGTTGATAATAGCTTTTCCTCCATTATGGCTTCTATTTGAGCCTGAGATAGTCCCAACTTTTTGAGTGCTTGACGGTGAGCTGCAACACAATAATCACAACCATTGTCATGAGAAACCAGCAAAGCGATGATTTCTTTTCCTTGACGAGAGAGACTACCTTTCAACATGACGGCTTTATACTTTTCCCAATTAGCTTTGAGTAGAGGCGGAAAATGAGCCATTACTTGGAAAAGATTGGGAACTTTTCCCAAGGCTTTCTTGATTTCGAGAAGTATTGGTTGGGCTTCTTGGGAAACCGACTGATCTTTCAGAAAGGGTATTTGTGCCATGTCTATGATATAGTCTTACTGTGAGTTTCAGTTGAACAAACGCTTATTACCTTCGAGCTTAACAATACCATTTCTGAGTTGAATATTTAAAGGACTAAAGCAACAATTGAGATTTTTTGAGCAGCTAATATTTATATTTAGTTCGATAATTTATCTAAAGTTAAAAAGTAATGATACAAGGCTACTGGTTGATTTTTTGCTTGAAAATAATCGGGATCTTCTGGAGATAAATAAATAGCAGTAAATTGGTCAGCTTTAATTTTATTTGAGTTAATCAATTGATATTTAGTTGTGGTTTCCACTAAATTAAGATAAATACTAAAGGGGCGACGAAATAATTGTCTAGTCAATTCACTCGTCAAAAATTCTGTTTCAGAAACAGTCTCTTGTTTTCTCCCGATAACATTGGAAACTAATTGGTTATCTGCTGATATTTCCGTAATTTGTTCGGTGGAGTTATTGGGATTAACAATTACTTTAATTTGTGGTTTTTGATTTTCTTCAAGATCCTTTAAATAGGCTTTGGTTATTTGCAAAGAATTAAATTGACGCTCAGCAACAATAATCGGCTCTTGATTTTTCAAAATTACAGAAGGAATAAAACCCTGGGTTTCAGTAACAGGAAAACTAGGAATAAATTTTACCTTAAACTGAATATCTTGATTCAGATACTGCTCGTTCTGATTAAAACCTGGAGTAACCAAATCTGGAGCTAGAGGTGCAATTTGCTCAAGTAATCGACTATTAACTTGCCATTTTCCTGTAAACCAATCGGGATAAACTAAATCTTGTTGTGGCGTTGGTAATTTAATTTGATAACTCCAATGAGGATATGTGGCGATTCTCTCTGTTAAAGTTTCAGCCTTAACTGGTGAAGGATTGAGTATTAAATTGAGTAAGATAAAGAGAATAATAAGCAAAAGTTTACGCATAGTTTCATTTTTTTGAAGCTTTCCACCCTAATGGTATACATAGCAAAAGTCAAAAGTCAAAACTCAAAAGTAAAATACCTGCTGTAACAAGATTTTAGCATTGGAAAGTGTCCTAACCCATGCGGGGAGCTACCGTGTACACATAAGTTGTCTGGTTTGTGGCTGAGGCTGTTTAGCCCCCGCGCATCCCCCAATTTTGGGGGACTTTTTTATCTTGTTCCCCCCAGAATTGGGGGGCTAGGGGGGCGAAAACCAGATAATTTATTATCTTGGTTATTTGTGTGTACACGGTAGCCCAAGGGGAGAGGGAGTTGGGAGAGGGGAGTGATTTATCTCTCAAGGTTAAAGAAAAATGGTACAAGCGATAGTGAATATGAAAACACTGCCATGATTTTAGCCATGTCTCTTGTCACAGACAGGGAGTAGAGAGCAAAAAGCACTGATGGAACAGTAAACTAGAATTATCTTCTGCCTTCTGTCTTAAATCCTAATTCTATTAATCTTATACCAATTTCAAAAAGGATTGCTACAACTTTATCGGGCGCAAGCCTTCACTCGTGTCAACTTAACATGAAATGAATACTGTCACAGAGGTTTCAATCCCACCGTGAATTTCAATTCACGGCTAATAGATATCGTTTAATAAATTAAACTGCATTTTGAGTCCCTAGTTCATTTCAATGAACGCTCCCTATTAGCCTTGTCAATTCATTGCAAGGCGAGATATAGCAATAATTTGATTCGTGTTTGTTGATCCCCTAGGCAAGCCTTGCGCCCCTACAGTTAAACTGTTGCATAATTAAATGAAATTGGTATTAAAGAAAATTGGTATAACGCAGATGTTGAGTATGAGTAGTTCTCAAACCATTGGTTGAGAAGAAAAGTTCTTTGATTTTGGGATGGATCGCTCGACCTCTGTGGAGTTGAGGAATCGCTTTAGGTTAAGATAACAAAAAGCAGCCTGAGCATCTTGCTAGACTGCTTTATACCGAAAATAATATATAAAAGCCGTATTCAGTCTTTTGTGGTAGAAAGCAGTTATGAAGCTTGCTTACTTTTAGCAGCTTGCTTCTTTTTAAATGCAGCACCAATACCTACTGCAGTTATACTACCAAGAATGGTCAAAGGCTCAGGAGCCTCTTGTGTGTCTTCAACACTGATAAAGCTAAATGCAAGGTCAGTTTGTTGATTTGGTGCATTAAAGTTGAATGAGAGAGAGTCAACTTGTGTCAAATCAACACCGGTTAGTGAGTTGAAGTCGATATCTAGATTAAAAGGAGAATCATTGAAACCTGGAACACCAACAAAAAAAGGTACTGGAATGTCAGTAACTTCTGCAAAACCACCTATTGTATCCGTTACTTGAAATGTTAAACTCGAAGGCAAGTCAGTGGAATCGATGACGACACGGAAGGTATCGTTACCGCCAGCGGCTAAGTTTACCCCTCCAAAACCTGTGTATTGGAGCTGAAAGTTTCCTGTGACCCCTGAATCCGCGCTGTAAGATAAGCAATTGGGTGCTGATAATTTTGGGCAGGCTTGGGTTGCAACGGTGATTCCAAAATCAGGTGCTCCTGAGGTTACATTTACTGTAACCTTGCGGGTAGCATTACCAAAGATACTGTCGCCTGGGGTCGGTAGTGTCGTATCCATATCAGATGTGACAGGTAAGGTTGCTTGAGCGCTGGTAGGATCACTAAAATCATCCAGAATGATAGATACGGCTTGAGCCTCACCTACACCAGTGGCTAATAGCCCAGCAGCCATTGCAGGAATGGTAAGAGATGAAAAGAGTATTCGGGAAAATTTTTTGTTGGACAATGTTTGAGAAAAAGGATTACGAAGTTTCATGAAATTCTTCTACCTCCTGATAGATTAATTAATTAAATGTGATTTTCTCGTTCACCTATATCTTAACCATTAAGATGGTAATTTACTATAAAGTCCCAATAAAATTTATTGTATACAAATAGCCAAGAAAACACTTAAGCATAAATTTGTATCAATAAGGATATATATTTAAGTAATTTAAATTTAAAGTCTAACAATTAACTTTTTTAATCAATTATGGAATTTTGATTGACTAACTATACTTATGTAAACTTAAGATAAAGAATAATTTCTATTGTTTATAGATAGTAAATATTTTTACGTAGATAATATTACGATCGCTTCTTAATTAGATCGGAAAATACTGATTTGAGTCTTGCCTCTGAGAAATCAAGATGAGGTGGCGATCGCTTACTTTATGCGAAAACACTGCTAAGTATATCGCCCCCTATATCCCCGCTTAACTAATTTGGTAACATTGCGTCCTGTTTTAAGTTGTGAGTCTTCCCGCCCACAAGATAAAATTTGAGTAATGATGAGGAGAAACCTAAATTAATGCCAGGATCTGTTCATGCACATACTAATTTACCTCATCTGGGTTTAGATGCCTCAAAGCGGACTTACATTAGTCGTCGCCTTGTCTGGTTCAGCAGTCATCAGCGATCGCTGATTAAGGGTAAGCCTTTAACACAAATCTAAAAAGGAGTCAATTATGAAATGGCAAGAAGTTTGTGAGAATAAATATTTACAAGACTTACCATTCAAAATAGAACTGAACAAATGGGGACAAATTATCATGAGTCCAGCCAAACCCAAGCACTCATTTTATCAAGGTAGAATTATAGGGCTACTAGAGAGATTTGCGGACAAGGGAGAGGTAATGCCAGAGTTAGCTATTCAAACCACTGACGGGGTTAAAGTAGCGGATGTGGTGTGGGCTTCAGATGAAAAAGCAGACATTATTATCGATGAAGATGTAGCTTCCATTGCTCCTGAAATTTGTGTGGAGGTAAGATCTGCCAGTAACACGATTAAAGAAATGGCAGAAAAGAAAGATTTGTATTTTGAAGCAAAAGCAGAGGAAGTTTGGCTGTGCGATGCAGAAGGAAGAATTAGATTTTATAATCAACAAGGTGAATTAGAGCAATCTTTATTAGTGCCCGATTTTCCCAAACAAATTGAACGAAGAAAACAGCATTAGTTATTAAAATTAAAATGAAGATATAGCAATTTTCAATCCTCATGAGGTATACTCAATCAACCATCAACTATCAACAAAATCAATGGTAATAGCGATCGCTCATTAGCAAAAAAATGAGCAAAAAAAGAGAGAAGAAATTTACTTCTCTCTCAGATTATGAAAAAATTGACTAATTTTAGGCAGAAACTAGGACTTTTTCGGGTTTTTCTGCCCCTTGACCCTTAGTATCTCTCAATTCTACCAACAGAGCATCAACATTTTTCTTGGCATCGCCAAAGAGCATCTTGGTATTTTCTTTATAGAATAAGGGATTATCAACTCCGGCGTAACCCGTAGCTAAACTGCGCTTCATAACTACCACATCTGCTGCTTTCCACACTTCTAACACGGGCATTCCGGCGATCGGGCTATCGGGATCTTCTAGCGCACTAGGGTTAACCGTATCATTAGCCCCAATTACCAATACCACATCAGTTTCGGGAAAGTCTTCGTTAATTTCATCCATTTCCAAAACGATGTCATAGGGCACGTTAGCTTCAGCTAGTAAGACATTCATGTGTCCTGGTAAGCGCCCTGCTACAGGATGAATACCAAAACGTACATTCACACCGCGATCGCGTAAAATTTTGGTGATTTCTGAAACTGGGTGTTGTGCTTGAGCTACAGCCATACCGTAACCAGGGGTGACAATCACACTCTTAGCATTGCGTAGTAATTCAACCACTTCTTCTGGATTGGTAGCAATGGCTTCTCCTGCTTCTTTTTTCTCCCCTGTACTAGCAGCACCAGTACCAGCACCTTCACCGAAACCGCCGAGAATGACGCTGATGAAAGAACGATTCATGGCACGACACATAATATAACTGAGGATTGCCCCACTACTACCTACCAATGCCCCAGTGACTATCAGTAAGTCATTATTGAGCATAAAACCTGCTGCTGCTGCCGCCCAACCAGAGTAACTGTTCAGCATGGAGATTACCACAGGCATATCCGCACCACCAATAGACGCTACTAGATGAATACCTAAAACGCAGGCAATACCCGTCATAATTAGCAGAGGTTGTAACCCGGCGGGATTTTCTGCGCCCATAAAGCTATATCCAAACCAGACGGTAGCTATCAACATACCAATATTAAGGAAGTGACGAGCAGGTAACATCAAAGGTTTAGAGCTAATAATTGCCCGTAACTTTCCAAAAGCAACCAAAGAGCCAGTAAAGGTAACAGCCCCAATAAATACACCCACATAAATTTCTATCTGGTGAATGGTTTCTTCCACACCCACCAAATTGGGATCGGGGTTGAGATAGTTAGCTATACCTACCAAGACAGCGGCTAAACCTACGAAACTATGGAGCATGGCTACTAATTCGGGCATGGAAGTCATGGCTACACGAGAAGCGACGATCGCCCCGATAATCACTGCGGGAATAATTGCACCAATCAAAGTAGTATATTCTGTAACTTGGTTACTCAAAGTCGTAGCCAAGAAAGCAATGAGCATACCAATAATGCCAAAAACATTTCCTTTACGAGCAGTTTCTTGGTTAGACAACCCACCAAGACTGAGGATAAATAAAGCGCTAGCTGCAATGTAAGCAACGGTAACAAGATTACTAGACATAGTTTTAACTGTGAATGATGAATGATGATTTATTAGTGGTTAAACAAGCATAAGGCTAGTGGTGGAATGCAGAATTAAGAATGCAGAATGCACCAGTGGAAAATCCTTATTTTTCAGTACTTACAAGAATTCTAAACTCCCGTTTCATTTACGCCCTTTACCACTAGTTTTGCCTTTTGAGTAGAAACAAGGCATGCCTTGTCTCTACGTTGATTTCTGCGAAGCGGATAACTACTTCCTAAACATTTTCAGCATTCTTTGGGTAACAAGGAAGCCGCCAGAGATGTTGATGGTGCCCACCAAAACGGCGATCGCCCCTAAAATAGTTGTGGGCGAATTTAGGGGACCAGAAATTTGCAGCATTCCCCCAATAATAATAATCCCACTAATGGCATTAGTCACACTCATAAGCGGTGTATGTAATGCTGGCGTAACACTCCAGACTACTTGCCACCCTACAAAACAAGCTAAGACAAAGACGGTAAAGTGAGTCAAGAAAGAGGAAGGAGCACCGACACCAATACCCACCAGAGCTAACCCTGCCAAGACAATCCACAATAAATTATTACCTTCTTTTTTCTCTTCAGTTGCCGGAGATTGAACAACTTTTGCACTGGGTGGTGTGGCTGGTTTTGGTGGAGAAGGTTGACTAATTTTTGGGGGAGGAAAAGTAATTTCTCCCTCATAAGTGACTAGAGCGCTGCGGATGACCTCATCTTCGAGATCTACTTTATAATCCTCCGAACCACCCATATCTTTGAGCAGATGCCACAAATTAGTGCCATACAATTGACTCGACTGGTTCGCCATGCGACTCGGCAAGTCAGTTAAGCCGATAATTGTCACGCCATTGTACTTATAAATTTCATTCGGTTTAGTAACTTCACAGTTGCCTCCTTGCTCGGCAGCGAGATCGACAATTACCGAACCTTCTTTCATGCTACTTACCATGGGCTCAGTAATCAGCTTGGGAGCAGGTTTACCTGGAATTAAAGCTGTAGTGATGATAATATCTACTTCTTTGGCTTGCTCGGCAAACAAAGCCATTTCTGCTTCGATAAATTCTTTACTCATCACCTTGGCGTAACCACCTTGCCCTGAGCCCTCTTCTTCAAATTCCAAGAGCAGGAATTCACCACCTAAGCTTTCCACTTGCTCTTTCACTACTGGGCGAGTATCAAAAGCTCTGACAATAGCTCCTAAACCCTTAGCAGCACCAATAGCAGCTAAACCTGCTACCCCTGCCCCAATTACCAACACTTTTCCTGGTGGTACTTTTCCGGCAGCGGTGATTTGCCCGGTGAAAAATCTGCCAAAATTGTTAGCAGCTTCAATAACTGCCCGATAGCCGGCAATATTGGCCATACTGGAGAGAGCATCGAGCTTTTGGGCACGGCTAATACGCGGCACCGCGTCCATGGCTAAGACAGTAGCTTTTTTGGCTGCTAGCTGCTCTAATAATTCTTTATTTTGGGCTGGGTAAATAAAGCTAATTAGAGTCTTATCAGGAGATAGAAACTCTGTTTCTTCTGATTGTGGCGCGCGGACTTTGAGAATAATGTCTGCTTTTTGCCATAGAGTGGGAGCATCAGCAATAATTTCACATCCTGCTTCTTCATAGAGGCGATCGCTAAAACTAGCCTTTGCTCCCGCATTAGTTTCAATAAGTAGGGTAAAACCCAGTTTTTGCAGCTTTTTAGCTGTATCTGGGGTAGCGGCGACACGACATTCATGAGGATAAATTTCTTTAGGAATACCTATTTTAAGGGATTCTTTCTTGATATCCTGTTCTGTTTTTGTTTCTTGAGCAACGGCTACAGTCATAAACTCTCCTTATAGTTTAAGCATTTGAGAATGTCAGTAATAAATGAGATTCAGTTAAATTTTTTTATTGCCTTATATAAGATAACGCAAGTTGCTAAGTTGCTAGTTACAAACTTAGGTTAAGATAACACCGATAGAGAAGTTTATTAGTTATCAGTGAACAGTTATCTGTAAGAAGCCAATCTTGGTAACAAAACTTTTCTAATTGGAGTATAGCCTATGACAAAAGTTAATCAAAAAAAGGGCGCGCTGCGCGTAGCGTAGATCTCTTCTTCAATAATATAATAACCAACCACTAACAAATAACTACTGATAGGAGGTGATCGATAATGAGAATTGCTCCCCATTACCAATCACCCCACATCAGTCCAGTTGATAGTTTAAGCTCCAATCTTCCGATAAGGAACTTTATCGAGGCTAATATTCATGGCAGAAATCCTAGGAGGAGGATTACCTTTAGACCTGATACCACGTGCCATATTCAAGTACAGTGCGGGATCCCCTGCTTTGGGTTTTTGCTCTTGAGGAATATAGCGACGAACTTGAGTTTGCCAAATAACCTGGGGAAAACCAAGTATAGACCGATGATACGCATCATAGCGAGGAGATTTAATATTAAAGGGTAACTCTCCTACATCTCGTGAAGGTAACACACGACGGCGTTGATAGGGAACAGTATCATAGCCAAAGTTTTCCAGATATTCTTCAGAGTCGAGTAACTCATCAATGAAACCTTTAATCCCTTTGGTAGCTACTACAATAGACCAAGCAATTTTTTCCCTTTCACTGTAGACGTCACGCCCTAATATCCTTTGCACACATTGTTCAACAAAGCGATAGTTGCTGTTTTTGTTGTAGAAACTGTCTTTATAAGTATTTGACAGTAATAAACCACGAATGAAATCCCGAACGGTGATTTGTCCGCTACGCAGTTGAGACTCTAGAAATGGTTCCCGATCCGATTTGAAGGCGTGGAAGAAGATTTGACGATAAGCTGCTTCGATCAATCCATCCATGTCGGAAGGAGAAAGCAAGTTTTCTGCATTATAAATTTTGGGTTGTTCGTCTCCACCTACTTCATAGCCTGCCACACGGGCATTTTGACTTTTGGGAGCATATTCGAGAAGAGGAATAGCCAACGATTGTACCTCCTGATATCTAAAAAATGTTTAAAAAATCTACTCCGATCAATAGCATACAAGCATAAGGTGACTTTACCTTAAGAAAGGTTACAAAATATTACATTTGACGGTCAATGGTTGAAAACGATGAACCATCAACCATCAACCATCAACCATCAACCATCAACTACCATCCAGTAATAGCCTGAGAATCCAGTAAGGACATTGTTTCACTCTGAGATTGAGTTTCCGAATTTACTTCTTCTTTGACTTCTATACAAAAAGTAGCTGTATTAAAACCCCCAAAACGTTGAACGGTACTAGTTCTCAGGCGAATATTAGGAGCGACAAACCAGAAACGCTCAATAATGCTCATGGTTTCATAATCGGTAATTAACACTAACCCATCTTCTTCATCTAGATGGTATTCTCCTGCCACAGGAACAATTTCTGCGTATCCTCTTTCTCTGAGCAATTTTCCCTTTCTAGGGTTATCTACTTCAGGAATTAAGGCAAAAACTGTATTACCTTCGTGGTTTTCGTCTTCTTTATCCCACTGCATCGAACCATCCCAACTCACAAAAGCTCCTCCCACAGCTAATTCTGGCTCAATTTCATGAATTTTACATATTTCCACAATTTTGGGATGTTCTTGAGTTAAAGCTTCTACATAGATATCCGAACCTCCCGTTTCTGCACGTCGGAAGGGTAAATGATGAGTAGTTCGCTGCGATCGCCACTTACCACTACTATGTTCAAAAAATTGTAATCCGTCCATTCGATTTTGTCTCCTATTTATTCATTCTCTAATTGTATTATTTGTCACTGTCTCTAGCTAGATTGGTCGTTAAATTACTGATGGAAAAGATACTTATATTAAGAAAATTTACAATAATATTAAGTTTTATAAATTTAATCTTAAATAGCTTGACAAAGTTGACACTTTAACAGTTGTGTGTTACGTTTATTTACAAATACCTAAAAGTCCCGTTCAATATAGAAAAGGAGTGAACTTATGGAAATATCAGCAACTCTTAGCCTAGAACAACAATTCAAGTTGCAAGTATTAAGAGAAGAGGTAAAAAAACTTGAGCCAAGAACAAGCTCAAGATTATCTCATAGAGGTTTTCCGTCAAATGATGGTTAAAGATAATCTAGTCAAACAGTTACTTAAAAATGCTTGAAACTGAAATAGAGGAGGATGATAATCATCTAAAAATTACGGCGACTACCTCTCGTTATCAGTGATATCAAGTATAGTTTTTAGTAACTAATCAACTAAGCTTGATACACAAACCATTTAGCGAGAGGAAAAATCTGTCTCGTCCACAGCAAATTAGTCGCTCTCTCGGTATAGTTGACAGGCGATCTCGAAAAAATCTGCACTACGCGCAGCACGCCTATTATTTCTTGGTTTTAGCTCTTCTCCTCATCAATGTTTAAATCAAATCTTTTCTGATGCGCTTTTTTTCGGGCAGTTTCTTTCTCTATATCAATAACATTGAAATCCCTTACTTACTAAGGGGGGTTAGGGGGGATGAAGAGGGGCTGGAGGTGAGGGCGAAAGCAGCTTCTTGGTTTGTTAAGAAATATTTCGCGCTTCTGGGTCTTAATCGCGCTTCGCGCCCTACTGGACTCCAATCCGTTTCTCAGGAACTAGCTCCTTTGAGAGTCAGAGCTTGAATATTAGCTATACACTAAAACTGATTTTTATCACTATAATAATCCCTTGTACCTTTAGCATCCATTGCTTCAGTTAAACGGTTTAAGGAGTGGATGTAGGCAGCGGTACGCATAGAAACACCAAATTCTTGAGCAATAGACCAAGTTTCTTCAGTTTCGTTCACCATTCTCTGTTTTAATCGTTGATGAACCTCCTCTAGACTCCAGTAGAGTCCACTGCGGTTTTGTACCCATTCTAAGTAACTGACTGTTACCCCTCCTGCATTGATTAAAATATCGGGAAAAACATAAATTCCCTTTTGTTCGAGAATAGTATCAGCATCGGAAGTCAAAGGACCATTAGCAATTTCAAAGATATATTTTGCCCTCACATCCCCGGCATTTTCTGCTGTAATTTGGTTTTCTAAAGCTGCCGGAATCAACACATCTACATCTAAAGTCAATAACTCAGCATTAGTAATTATTTGGTGTTCCACAATATTACAGACACTCTCTTCACAATAGACAGCCTTTACACCACTATGAATTTCTTTATATTGGCGAATACTAGGAATATCTAGACCTTGTTCGGCATAAATTCCCCCTTGAGAATCACTTACTGCCACTACCTTATAACCTGCTTTTGAGAGTAAATCGGCAATTACCGCACCGACTTTCCCAAAACCTTGGACGGCAACGGTGGTTTGCTGGGGTAATTGCTCAAACTTGGGTAAAATCGTATTGATGGCATAAAATGCTCCGGTAGCTGTAGCAGTATCTCTTCCTTTACTGCCCCCCATGGTTACCGGTTTACCAGTGACTACTCCAGGAGAAATTCCCCGACGGATGATACTATATTGGTCCATAATCCAGCCCATTACCATCTCATTGGTATAAACATCTGGTGCGAGAATATCAATATCCGGTCCGATAAAATCGGCGATCGCTTCTATGTAACCCCTAGTTAGTCTTTCTAATTCAGCTTTGGATAATGCTTTGGGGTTAACTGTAATTCCTCCTTTAGCGCCCCCAAAAGGTAAGTTTAACAGAGCACATTTAAAAGTCATCCAAAAAGCTAACGACTGTACCTCATCTAGAGATACATTGGGATGATAGCGAACACCCCCCTTCCCTGGACCCCTGGTATCGTCATAGCGTACCCGATAGCCCGGAAAAATTTGCAACGAACCATCATCCATACGCACGGGAATGGAAACACTTAAACTTGCTTTGGGATATTTTAATCTTTCACTGGCATCTTCTGAAATAGATACATATTTTAAAGCTTTTTCTAACCTAACACTGGCATCAGCCAATAATGAGTATGACATTTGAATAATTCTCCTAAAAATTTATACTCTTTTTTCCTTGATCCCTGATTATTTTCCTCTAATTCCATTAAAACATTTTTTTTAATAAATTAAAGAAATTAGCCCAATAATTGTATTTGTAAATGTTTACAAACTTTCTGGAACGATGAGATGTATGAGGGTGTCAATGAGGCGATCGCGCTCCATCGGTAACATCTTCTTGCCATGCAGTAGTTCCTGCAAAATCACAAAATACACTAATGTCCCGATAAATACTCTCACCGTAGCTTCTGGATCGGGAATATTCAGTTCAGCATGAGAGCCTAGATACTGAGTAAGAACCTCAATAACTGGTTGGGCAACATTGTCAACATAAGCCTGTGCTAACTCTGGGAAGCGTCCTGACTCGCCAATGATGATCCGGATAAAATCATGAAACTGTCGATCTCCGATGGCATTATCTAGCCCTTGGGTCGCTAAACGCCGGAGAACAACTCTTGGTTCTCCTTGAAGAGATTTAGGGTGTGGGGAATCGAAGATGAGCCGAAACCTTTCTCCTGCCAGTCGCTGAATGAGGGCAGTGAATAATCCTTCTTTATCTTGAAAGTAGCTATAGACTGTTGCTTTAGAAACTCCTGCTGCTGTTGCAATGCGATCCATACTAGTAGCCGCATAGCCATGAGCCAAAAACTCTTGCATTGCTCCTTCTAGAATTGCTTCTGCTTTCTCAGCTGACTTTTTTTGACGTTCTCCTCTACTGATTTCTTTCTTGGCCATTTATTCTCCAATAATCCGTGGGTTAAATCCAAAATCCAAAATCCAAAATCTAAAATCGATTGACTTGACATTATTGAACTAGTCGGTTTAGTATAATTATATAATATGTAAACTAAACAGTTCAGTTTAACCAAAGAGGGAATTACTGATGCAAAATGTAACAGCTAACTATACCAAATCTTCCCAGCCCCTATTCCGTCCTTTAACTGTACTATTGAGTACGGTGATACTAGCAATGGGGGGAATTACTGCTTATAGTCTCTGGCAATCCTCTCAAGCTAGAGTAGAATCCAATGCAGTAGTGAGCATCCCAGAAATAAAGACAGTAACGGCTTTAGGAAGGTTAGAACCCAGTGGCGAGGTTATACAAGTTTCTGCCCCTGCTTCTAATCAAGGCGATCGCCTGGAGGAATTGTTAGTCAAAGAAGGAGATGAGCTAGTCAAAGGTCAAATTATGGCTATTTTAGATAGTCGCGATCGCGCTGCTGCCCAGCTCAAAGAAGCCGAAGAGAGAGTCAGAGTCGCCCAGGCTAAGTTAAATCAAATTAAAGCCGGTGCCAAACAGGGAGAAATCAAGGCCCAGGAAGCAACCATCGAGCGATTGCAGGTAGAGTTACACGCAGTAAAAGCAACCGATGGAGCTAAAATTGCCCGTCTCCAGGCACAGTTGCGAGGAGAAGAGGCGGAACAAGTAGCGGCCATTGAGCGCTTAGAAGCGGAATTAGGCAATGCTGAAAGAGAATTTCAACGCTATCAACAGTTGGCCCGGGAGGGAGCAATTTCCGATTCGGACTTAGATGCACGTCGCCTGAACTTAGACAGAGCGAGAAACCGACTAGCCGAAGCTAAAGCCGCTTTCCGCAAGACCATAGATACCCTAAGCGAAGAAATCCGCGAGACTCAAGCTAGGGCCACCGAAACTACAGACACCCTTAACCAGCAAATCCAAGCTGCAAAAGCCGAATTAGATCGCATCAGTGAAGTTCGCCCTGTGGATGTAGATGTAGCTGCAGCAGAAGTTAGACAAGCACAAGCAGAAGTAGCCAAGGCGCGTGTCGAACTCGACCTTGCCTATATTAAAGCACCCCAAGCTGGTCGGGTTTTAAACATCCTGACTCGTCCTGGAGAAATAGTCTCTAGCGATGGTATTGCTAGGATAGGAGAAACTAACCAGATGTATGCTGTCGCCGAAGTCTATGAAAGCGATATCGGCAAGATACATTTAGGACAATCAGCCCAGATCACCAGTAATGCTATTGCTGGGGAATTACAGGGCATCGTAGAAAGAGTTGGTTTAGAAGTACAGCGACAGGAAGTAATCAATACCGATCCCGCAGCTAATATTGATGCCAAAGTGGTAGAAGTGAAAGTGAGGCTAGATCGAGAATCGAGCCAAAAAGTGGCCGGACTGACCAACCTTTTAGTCAAGGTGGCGATCGCTTTATCCCCAGAACCGAAAGAGTAGAGGAGGATTGAGGTCATGTTCTTCAAAGCATTACGCAACCGTACCCCCCTGGGATTACTTCAGCTCAAGCATGACAAAGCCAGACTGATAACCGCTATTGCTGGTATTGCTTTTGCTGATATTCTCATTTTTATGCAACTAGGTATTATCTATGCTCTCTTCGATAGCAGCGTCTTGCTGCATAAGAGTTTAAGAGCTGAGTTAGTGTTGATGAATCCTCAAGCACTCCACTGGTCAGAATTATCTACTTTTCCCCGACGGCGATTGTACCAAGCTCTGGATGTATCAGGAGTTGCTGCTGCTGAGGCTCTCTATATCAATTCCGTGAAGTGGAAAAACCCTCAAACTCGCCAAAAAACCTCGATTATGGTCATTGGTATGAATGTTGAGCGTCCCGCTTTTGACTTAGCAGAAGTTAATCAGAATCTAGATCAGATTAAATTAGCAGATACCTTTTTATTCGATCGCGCCTCTAGAGGAAAATACCAGCAAGCGATCGCCGCCTACGAACAGGAACAAATCGTAACCACGGAAATAGAAAGACGTACTATTACTATCGGCGGCTTATTTAAACTTGGTCCTTCTTTTGGGGCTGATGCGATCCTGATTGGCAGCGACCAGAATTTTCTGCGCTTGTTTCCGAAAAAACAGCCTGGAGCAGTCAGTCTCGGCTTAATTAAGCTAGAGCCTGATGCCGATATCAACCAAGTTAAGAACGCTCTGAATAACCATTTCGCCGACTTAGAAGACGTTCGCGTCATGACCAAAGAAGAATTTATTGACTTTGAACAGACTTATTGGGGAACCAATCGACCTATAGGTATTATCTTCGGCTTTGGCACGGTTATTGGTTTTGTGGTGGGTGTTGTCATCGTCTATCAAATTCTTTCCACTGATGTTAACGATCACTTAGCCGAATATGCCACTTTTAAAGCCATGGGTTATCGCCACTCTTATTTACTCGGTATAGTTTTTGAAGAAGCAATTATCTTAGCAATATGTGGCTTTATCCCTGGTTTAGGAATTAGTTTAGGACTATACACTCTAATGCGTAAAACTACTGCTCTGCCTGTATATATAACCTTATTGCGAGCAATAGGGGTGTTCGCGCTCACTTTGATGATGTGTGTTGTTTCTGGTGCGATCGCTACCCGCAAACTTCACTCAGCCGATCCAGCAGATATTTTCTAGAATCAAGGATGGACTATATGCCAAATTCACAAAATACAGAACTTGTTATCTCAATTCACCATCTCGACCACTATTTTGGTCAAGGACAACTCCGCAAACAAGTGTTATTCGATCTTCATTTAGAAATTGCCGCAGGTGAGATTGTCATTATGACTGGGCCTTCTGGTTCCGGTAAAACTACTCTGTTAAGTTTAGTGGGTGGTTTGCGCTCGACTCACTCAGGTAGTATGAAAATACTCGGACAAGAACTCTGTGGCGCAACCACCGAACAGTTAGTACAAGCCAGACGACACAACGGCTATATTTTTCAAGCTCATAATTTGCACAGAAGCTTAACCGCTTTAGAAAATGTGCGCATGGGTTTAGAAGTACAAGGGCTATTTTCTCCCTCAGAAATGGCTCTACGAGCTGCCGCAATGTTAGAAAAAGTTGGTTTGGGCAATTGCCTTAATTCCTATCCCCAAAATCTCTCGGGCGGGCAGAAACAAAGAGTAGCGATCGCCCGTGCTTTAGTCTCTCATCCTGCTCTAGTCTTAGCTGATGAACCTACCGCCGCCTTAGATAGTAAAACTGGTCGAGATGTCGTTAATTTGATGCAACAACTAGCCAAGGAACAGAAAAGCACAATTCTCTTGGTTACTCATGACAATCGCATTTTAGACATTGCCGATCGCATCGTACATATGGAAGATGGAAAACTGATCGATAAATCGACTATCAGTATCGCAGCATGATAAATAGGCGATCGCCTCAAAATCTAAAATCGAATGGGGATAATCCAAAATCCAAAATCTAAAATCTAAAATCGAATTGACTAATTGGTAAACTATTAAGTATTTCTTGATAACTACGCCATTGGGGAATAAAAGCATCCATCAGTGCGATAAACTTGTCACTGTGGTTAGGCTCTAATAGATGGGTCATTTCGTGAACAATAACGTATTCTAGGCAGAATCTTGGCTTCTTTGCTAGTTCAGTGTTGAGGCGAATATTACTGTTATTTGGGGCGGTTTTTTGGCTTCAATTATTTTGAGGAGGTAGCGATCGCCCCAAAGATAATGACTTTCTCGGTTAATATACTCGCGGGGGGTTTCTCGGGGTTGAGATTGGATTTTTTGCCGTTGTTTTTTAATCCAAGCTAATTTGGCAATAGCGAACATCTCAATGGTTTCCAGATTCATCCTCTCCGGCGCACTAATGCACACATCTCCTAAGGGGGGATGCACTTTCAGATACATATTTTTGATATTTTTTCTTTCGATGGCGATCTCTATATTTCTAATGTTGAGTATTTCCATTGAAGTAATTGAGAATGATTTAATATTCCTTTTGTTCCTTAATGATAAGGAATATACGTTCTACTTCGTTAATATCTCCGAGGATTTTAAAAATTTCTCCTTTGATCGCGTTCTCCTTTGGTTTTACTCCTCTCCAGTCGGCAGGTTTAACTCGTTGCACTGCTGAATCAATTTTAAGGGCTAATTTTATAGCTGGATCTTGATTGCCATCAACTTGATAAGCTCCTGAGGTTTCTTTAACTTTATTTGTTTGCTTACTGGGAGAATTTTTCAAATTATTATAGAGGGCTAGTTTACCCGGTGTGTTTAATTCTGTGGGGGTGTCATCGTCTTTACCCTCTTTAATCTTCTGGGCAAGTTCGGCATAGCGTTGTAATAGTTCGAAGTAGGCGATCGCTTCTTGTTTTCTCGTCTGGATCAATTCATCGAGGAGAGTTGACATTTTTTGATAGTAGGCAGGATCGTTGAGTTGTTCTTGAACAATAACACGACGGATGTTATTTTCAATAGTTTCGGCCACAGTTTTTTGATTTTTCTTGATGCCTTCAGGGAGTTGCTCAACAGCTTGATTAATGCCAGATTTGACGATTAGATCTACTAGAGATAAATCATCAAAGGCAGAAATTTTACGAGGGGCATCGGCTTCGATATAAGTGTCAATCAGGTGACGCATATCAGCTTCATAGGCTTTGGTATCGAGAGTTTCACCACTAGCGTTACGAATAACATCACGAAGCTCACTATAGTTTTTCACAGTTTGTTTAATTCTTTGTATTTTAGCGTTGCTATAACCTGCTCTATGCAGTTCATCGGCAATGTTTGCATAAGCTCGAATCAAGGAGGCGATCGCCTGATAGAGATGAGCACGACGGTATTCTCGTTGTTGTAAATCCTCAGCTATTTCAGTGTTACCGCAAAAGTAATCAATGTACTCGGCTTCAGTTTGGGGAGGTTGAATGGGTTCGCAAAGTAGATAGATAGCTTCGAGGGCATCGTCTAGGCGTTCTCTGCCCTTGGTAAGGCGGTTTTGCAAAATAACTTGGGGATCGATGTTGCTCTCATCGCAATCGAGTTCTGAAGTGTAAACAGAGATAGCTTGTTCTACTTGCTTGAAAAGGTCTTTATAGTCAATAATGTAGCCAAAAGTTTTATCCTCTCCATCAAGGCGATTAGTACGGCAGATAGCTTGAAATAGTCCATGATCTTGCATACTTTTATCGATGTAGATATAGGTGCAACTAGGAGCATCAAAACCTGTCAGTAGTTTATCCACCACGATCAGCAGTTTCATATTGGCAGGTGCTTCTCTAAATTTCTTCTTGGCTTCTTCTTCATAGGTTGCCGTTTTGGTTTTTCCGGCTTGGGCAGTGATATTTTTGAGGATTTGGGTATAGGTATTGTAAATAAATTCTTTGTCTGTTTCTGTATTAGCTCCGGTATCTTCAACACTGAGATTTGCACCTTGAGGGTTATAGGAAGTGACAATGGCAGATTTATTTTTTAGTTCTGTGCTTTGAAATAAATGATAATATTTACAGGCTTCGTAAATGCTAGAAGCTACTAGGATAGCTGTACTTCGTCCATTATTAAGACGAGGTTTTACGCCGAAATCAAAGATAATATCGGCAACAATCCGATTCATCCTGGCTTTGGAACTGAGAATTTTTTGCATCGTTCCCCACTGTTGACGCAGTCGGGCTTTTTGCCAGTCGTTAAGTCCTTTGGTTTTGGCATCAAACCATTTATCGATATGTTCTTGAGAGCCTAGTCGTTGGTCAATATCTCTGGCTTCATAGACTAAATCAAGGACTATTTCATCTTCTACGGCTTCGCTAAATTTATAGGTGTGGATGTAGTTACCGAAAACTTCTCGGCTGGTTTGTTTATCTTTTTTCAGTAGAGGTGTACCTGTAAAACCGATAAATATGGCTTGGGGTAAGATGGCTTTCATGGTACGGTGGAGTTTCCCGCTTTGGGTACGGTGGCATTCATCGACAAAGACGAAAATATCCCCTACTGCTGGACTAGGTTGGGCTTCTAAGTCTTGAATAAAGCGATCGAAGTCGTTGACGTTTTTCTTGCCAAATTTATGAACTAAGGAACATAGTAAGCGGGGTTTGGCTTGGCTGAGTTGGTTGATTAAGTCTCTGCCACTGGTGCTACGGTGAATGGTTTCTCCTGCATCACTGAAAATTCTTTCTATTTGTTTGTCTAGTTCGTCTCGGTCAGTTACAACTACAATACGAGCATGGGGTTTATTTTCTAGTATCCATTTAGCTAACAAGACCATGACAATACTTTTACCACTGCCTTGAGTATGCCAAATGATGCCTCCTTTACCTCGGTTAATTTGGTTTTGGGCTGCTTTAACGCCAAAGTATTGATGAAAACGAGGCAGTTTTTTGATACCGCCATCGAATAAGATGAAGTCGTAAATTAGTTCTAGTAGTCTTGGTTTGTGGCAGAGTTTGAGCAGGTATTTATCTAGTTTGATTCTAGTGTTATCTTCAAGATCTTCTTTCCAGGTGAGGTAATATTTTTCTTCGGTTTCGATGGTGCCGTATTTGAGTCGAGCATTATTTCCTGCCATCAGGATTTGCACGGTACTAAAGAACCATTGGTTAAATTCTTTGCTCTGGTTGGAGATATTTTGGCGGATGCCGTCACTAATGGATACACTACTTTTTTTCAGTTCGATTACACCAATAGCGAACCATTAAGATACAAAACTAAATCAGGTCGTCTTTTTTGATTTCCCCTCAGGGTGACTTCTTCAGCTATGCCCCAGTGATTTTTTTCAGGTTCTTGCCAATTAATTAGGGCTATAAGTTGGGAGGGCGAGGTAAGTCTTGATTTACCTTGATACTCATGTAGTCGTTTGGCTTTATAGCGGTTTGACGGATAGATTAAGTGATTTGGCAAAGTCGTTAATTAATGACCATGAGCTTTATGTTTCACCGATGGTGAGGCTAGAGTTACAATACCTCTATGAAATTGAGAGAATCACTGTCCAGTCGGATATTATTCTTACGGATTTATCTAATCGGATTGGTTTAATGGTATGTGGAAAGGATTTTAATCTGATTATTAGTCAGGCTTTGGGTATTAGTTGGACTAGAGATCCTTTTGACCGTTTGATTCTTGCTAGTGCTTTACTAAATGGCGATTTACTACTAACCAAGGATATCAACATTTTGTCAAATTACAGCTATGCAAAATGGGATTAAGCCATTTTTATTTTTTATCATTATTCGTTAACCTTATTCTCCCTGTTAGTAATTCCTGCATCATACCCTGTTTGATTTGACGGGTTTTTTCTAGCTTCTCCTCAAGGGCAGTTATTTCTTCATCCATGTCTGTTAGTATTTGGGCGATCGCTTCTTGCTCCTCTTTTGCTGGCTTTATAACTTTAAAATCTCTAATTTTAGTCATAGATAAACTGGGCTGTGCGCCAACACTAATTCTTTCATTTATTTCTGACTTAATCAATTGACTACAAAAATAGCAAAATAGAAAAATAGGTGATAGTTCTTGATTACAGGTTATTCTTGCAGTATTCGGTCCTAAATGATAACGATTATTTTGGTCAATTAAAAATACAGGACCAATAGTTCCTACATAAGCAAAAACAAGATCATTTTTTTTTAGTTGACTTCTAGGTAATTTGTCAGATGTTTCTTTAGGAATTGTTTTTATATCTGAAAGATCCAATCGATTTTGAGTTATGTTTGTACCACGAATTACAATTATTTCCCCTTTATCTTCATAACTGTTGAAGTAATTAGTATATTCAAAACCTGCTAACTTGGTTATTTCTGCATATTTTCCCAGTTTCACTATTTCCCAATCTTCAGGAATTAATCCTAATTCTGTTTGTTTATAGTCTTTATTCTGTTCAAATCCCTTTAATCGCCTTTTACCCGTAAGTAATTCCTGCATCATGCCTTGTTTAATGTGGCGTTTTTTGGCGATCGCCTCTTCCAACGATTCAATTAACCCATCAACATCCGATAAGACTTCGGCTATTTTTTCTTGTTCTGCGATCGGGGGAAGGGGAACTATTATTGATTTTATTTGACCAAAATTTAAGCCCTGACGATTACCTCCAGCTTGAAAGCTATCAATTTGTTTTTGTCCTAAAGAAGAAAGAAGAAATAAATTAATGAATTTCGGTAATGCTTGCTCCTTTTTAGCTCTAATAATGCAAACATGCTGATTTACATTTCCACCAACTAAATTTTTATTTGCTATGGCACTTCTCCCAATTGACGCACCAGTTATGTTTAGAAGGACATCATTTTCCACTAATTCAGTTGCATCAAAACTACTATGTGTGTCTTCATCAATAAAAGCTAAGTCATCATATAAAATTCTTCCCCATCCAACATTTTGACTACGTACAAATGGTCGCCCTTCTTTTTTATATCGACTACTTCCTCCAGTTGGTGTAATGCCACTACCAACTTTTTCCGAAATATCGTTAATTTTTACCTCTTCCCAATCATAAGTAATAACACCGACTTCAGTCTGTTTATAACCCTGATTTACTAAATAATTATTCATTCTTAATTCTCAATTCTCCATTGTGAAAGGATTAATGATATTGATATTACAATTGACAAAATCTTTAACATTACGAGTAGCAAGAGTTGCATTATTTCTATAACAGATAGCGGCAATTTGAGCATCAGCTTGAGAAATAGGTTGACCACTTTTTCTTCTTTGAGAAGCTATTTCTGCAAATGAGATAGCTGCTTTTTGATCAAAAGCAAGAATACGATCAGGAAAATCTTCAGCAAACATCAAATTAGCTAATTTATAAATCTCATCCCGTCTTTTACCTGAAGGCAAAATAGCTATACAAAAAGAATTTCCGCCTGAGTAATCGTAGTGGTATATAAAATATCTATGGGCTTTTCTGATGTCCATTGATCAACGCTTGTATCGCAAAGATCACCCTTCATTAATTCAGAAATAATATTGGTATCTAAAATTATCATAGATTAAAATTAGGAATTGAACGCATACTATCTCTGTCAATTTCTGGAATATTTATATTATCTAAATGTCCGAATCTTTGCTTAATGCTATCAGCAAGATTTAGAGATTTAGGTTGATTATCATTTAGATATTGTGAAAGAATATGATTTATTTCATCTTCTAAAGTGCGCCCATTTTCTTTGGCTTGTTTTTCCAGTTTTTTTGCAGTTTTTTGTCAATATTAATAGTTAACATAGTAATGTGATGACTATAAAATTTATCGCTTAAGGATTAGATATAGAAAATGTTTCTATCATAAAAAATATTATCTTGCATTTCTCTCCTCTCTAGAGGGTATTTCTGTAATGATCGTTTTATTTTCTCTGCACCACTGAGCAAATTCTTTACGACTACGTTTTTTTTGCTGGGTGTTATCAAGTAATTCCAAAGTGTTGGAATCTATCAAAGACTTAGCTTTTATTAAATCTGTATCATTTTCAATTTCAATAATTAATCGCATTTTGTTTCTCCAAAAATCTGATTATTTACTCTCTAATATAAACTATTCCTCAATTTTTCCCTATAAACATTCTAACTTTGAACCTCGAACCCCTAACTCAGAAGAATTTTAAATGATCTAAGAATTTAAGCTGTTTTCATATTGGGCGATCGCTTTTTCAATGGTTTCGTGACTGACATCAGAAAAATCAGATTTAGAATAAATAGTAACTAGGATAATTGCTGTTTCTGTCTTCACATAATAAATAACTCGATAACCCGCACTTTTTCCTTTTTGAATATCACTATTTTTGAGACGAACTTTAAACACTTGATAGTTAACGCCTTTTATTCTATCTCCTGGTGTGTCGCCCCCTTGAAGTTGTTCGATGAAAGGCTGAATATCTTTACGAATTGCACGATAGCGTTTAGCAAGTTCTCGTAAATCTCTTTGAAAACGGGGAGTAAGTTCAATCTGAATTGATGGGAGATTACTCGACATCAATTCCCTCCCACATTTTCTCCAGGGGGATAGTTTTACCTGATAATGCTTCTTGTATTCCTTGATAAATACCTTCTTCAATTATATCTGTGGGTGTTTCATAGAAATCTGTGTCATTATCTTCAGAGATAAGAACAATAACACGAACACGCTGAGGTTTAGTAATATTGAGGGATTGATCGAGGCTTAATTCTCCTTTTTCATTAATGGTTGCCGTCGCTTCTATAGCTTTCATGATGTTTATAATGTTTCTGGTAATTGATTAAGATGCGGTGAGGAAAAGTAATAAATAATAAGTAATAAGTAATAAGTGTTTATTTACATAGGTATCCTAGTTATAATTGCCAAGATAAAAAATTTGACTTTTGAATGCGTGACTTTTGCTTTGTGGTGGGCATTGCCAAAAAATGTCCCATCGGTTCGAGGATTTTTCCCAACAATGCCCACCCTACTAAGATGATCTCATATGAGAAATTTTTTCTAACTAAACTGGTACTATATCATCTCGAAAGCTTACGTAATAATAGTTTACACCATTATAATAATTATCCATTATAAAGAAAATCCCATTTTCTCCAAATGCCTAGCCACCTTAGACTCTAAAGTAGTTACTCGCTCCATCAACTGTGGTAAAGGCTTCTCATATCTTTCTGCCAATTCCTTCACCCGTTGAGTTAAGCCCTGAGAAATCCTCTCCATTTCCCCCCGAATCGCTTCCCCTAACTTCCGCATCCATTTATCATCCACCACCAAAACCTTAATCTCCTCCACTGACAACTGCGGATATTGCTTATAAACCAACAAATCCAAAGCCTCACTTTCCGCCTTAATTTTTTTCTTTAACTTCGCCTCCTGCTCATATAACCTTAACCATAACTGCAAAACCTCCGCCTCTTCCAGAGCATCCCTATCCCCCTTAATCTCCTTCCATCGAGCCGAAACATTTGCCTTATTAACCTTATCTAACTCAGCCAAAGCACCATCTTCCCCAGAATGCTCTTCCTCCAACTCTGTACGCTCTGCCGTAACCCCCTCCAAATCAGCTTCCCATTGAGAGATTGCTTCTTGCTCCTGCTGAAAATATCGAGCCACTGCCAACTGCTTCTTAAACACATCAACGATTCTATGAAGATCTCGCTCTCGCAACCGATTCTTATTACCATCCTTGATAAAACCACCGCTAGCATCAACCAGAAAAATACCCCGACGAGTTTCCGCTTCTTTCTTATCCAACAGCACAATACAAGCTGGAATCCCCGTGCCATAGAACAAATTAGCAGGTAAACCAATGATGCCTTTGATGTAACCACGCTCAATTAAATTACGGCGAATCTCTGCCTCGGCATTGCCCCGAAATAGAACACCATGAGGCAAAATACAAGCACCCTTACCCGTACTTTTCAGAGAGCGGAGAATGTGCAGTAAATAGGCATAATCCCCTTGTTTTCCTGGTGGGATACCAAAACCCTCAAACCGACCAAAATCATCCTCAGAAGGATCAAAACCCGTACTCCAACGCTTATCACTAAAAGGAGGATTTGCTACCACATAATCAAAGGTTTTTAACCCCCCGTTATCCACAGTAAATAAAGGATTAGCTAAAGTATTCCCCTGTTTAATAACTGCTGTGGGATAATTGTGGAGAATCATATTCATTCTAGCTAACCCCGAAGTCGCTCCATCTTTTTCTTGACCATAGAGAGTTGCAGGTGTAGTTGCCTCATCTGCAACCTTTAACAGCAAAGAACCGGAGCCACAGGTAGGATCGTAAACCGTTGTACTAGGGGAAGTTTCGGCTTCCTTGATGCCCAATATTTGAGCAATTACCCGACTTACTTCGGCAGGAGTATAAAACTGCCCCTTACTCTTACCGCTTTCGGTGGCAAAATGTCGCATCAAATACTCATAGGCATCCCCCAAAATATCATCCCCATCCGCCCGATTTTTAGAAAAATCCAAAGCAGGATTTTCAAAAATAGCAATCAAATTCGTCAGGCGTTCCACCATTTCTTTCCCACTGCCGAGCTTGGTGGCGTCATTAAAATCGGGCATATTGGCCAACTCATTGGCTTGGGCTAGGGGGGCAAGAATTTGTTTATTAAGGCGATCGCCTAGATCTGGTTTGCCCTTGAGAGCCACAAGATCTTGAAAAGAAGCTCCATCTGGCACTGTAATCTCGGCAAAAGGCTGACCTGCATATTTATCACTAACATATTTTACAAACAACAAAACTAGCACATAATCCTTATACTGACTAGCATCCATCCCTCCGCGTAGTTCATCACAGCTAGACCATAGAGACGAATAAAGTTGAGATTTTTTTAGTGCCATAGTTGTCAGATTTCAGTTATTTCTACCAAATAGTTAAAGAATAAAATTGCTGATAGTAGTATCTTTCCTAAATCTAACTTACCTTTATTCAAATACACTACTCAACTCGCAAAGCTCTGGATGCGACTAGCAAAATCGCCTCACAGTAAGGTTTATGAGACTTAAAAGTTAGGCATAGATGTTATGATGAAGATTCTCAATCGAACATTAGAGGTACAATATAATTCATTATCATGACAACAACATGACAACAACATGACAACAGGATGAGGGACAAGCAGATTAAAATTGCGGTAGTTGGAGATGTTCACGACCAATGGGAAGAAGAAGACGCACAGGCTCTTAAGTATTTAGGAGTCGATCTAGTCTTATTTGTGGGAGATTTTGGCAATGAGTCGGTAGAGGTAGTCAGCCAAATCGCTTCTTTAAATATTCCTAAAGCAGCAATCATGGGCAACCACGACGCTTGGTACACTGCCACCGCATGGGGACGCAAAAGATGCCCTTACGATCGCACCTCAGAAGATTGGGTACAGCAACAATTAGACTTGTTAGGAGAAGCTCATGTGGGTTACTCTAAGATAGATTTTCCAGCCTTAGAATTATCGGTAGTCGGAGGTCGCCCTTTTACTTGGGGAGGCTCAGAATGGAGATGTAAAGAGTTTTTCAGTGAGCGCTACGGCATTAATGATTTTACTGAGTCAGCCGCTCAAATAGTGGGAGCGATTCAGGAAACTGCTTATAATACAGTTATATTTCTAGCTCATAATGTACCATTGGGATTAGGAGACAAAGCAGAAGACACCTGTGGCAAAGACTGGAAGCCGCTGGGGGGAGATTTTGGCGATCCAGATTTAGCAGAGGCGATCGCCCAGGCACGAACTATGGGTAAACACATACCCCTCGTTACTTTCGGACACATGCACCATCGCCTCCGCCATACCCAAGCAAGACTGCGCACCATAGTAAATAATGGTATCGATGATACCATCTATCTCAACGCTGCTAGTGTGCCTCGCATTAAAGATTGGGAAGGAGAAAAGGTACGTAATTTTTCGTTAATTTGTTTACAAAATCATCGAGTAACCGATGTCTCTTTAGTATGGGTAGGAGAAAACTTTCAGGTAGTCTCAGAAATGAAGATGGTTGATAGTTGATGGTTGATGGTTGATGGTTGATGGTTGATAGTGGAAAACAATGAACAATCAACAATGAACAATTTTTGTGTTATCCTGAGAGGTGTCTTAATCTTGGAGAGGTGGCAGAGTGGTCGATCGCGCTCGACTTGAAATCGAGTGACTGGAGACAGTCCGTGGGTTCGAATCCCACCCTCTCCGTTGAGTGGAATTCAGCATTCTTGTATCTGAGGTAATTTTTTATGTCAACCAGTCCAGAATTACCAGAAGTTTTACAAACTCGTCTATTTTTTCAGGGACGAAAATTCAATTTTGAAGTAACTAAACTCCGTCTTCCCAATGGTGCCGAAGGTGAGTGGGAATGTATTCGTCATCCAGGCGGGGCTTTAGCCGTGCCGGTGACCCCTGATGGTAAACTGGTAATGGTGCGTCAGTATCGCTTTGCTATACAAGGGAGGCTGTTAGAATTTCCTGCCGGTACAGTGGAAGCCCATGAAGATCCAGCTATAACTATTAAAAGGGAAATTAAAGAAGAAACTGGTTATCGAGCTAAAACTTGGCAGAACTTAGGTAAATTTCCTCTCGCACCAGGCTATTCTGATGAATATATTTATGCTTTTCTGGCTCAAGACTTGGAGAAACTAGAGCAACCTCCACAGCAAGATGATGATGAAGATATCGAGGTAGTTTTACTGACTCCTCAAGAATTAGAACAGGCTATACTAGCAGGAAAAGTTGTAGATGCTAAGTCTATTTCTAGTTTCTTTTTAGCACGTCCTTTGTTAGAAAGATTCCTCGAACATTAATTATCAGTGAATGTAAAAGTGACAGAGGTGAAAAATTTACACCGTGGAGATGCACCATGGGTTATTATATGAGAATATCTCCTAATGTTTTGATTAACGAGGATGAACAATGAAGATGCCTAATCAGTCCTTGTCCGCTCGGTACACACTTCCATTACGGAGGTCTTTTCTTGGCATAGTTTCCACCTTGGCAATGATCGCCCTACTATTCGCGTGCGGGGAACAAAAAGATCTAGAGCAAGAGCAACCCTCTAGCCAGAATTTGGCTCCTAAAACGTCACAATCTACAGAACATCAATATTTTCATAAGCAAGAACAATCCCCCAAAGCAGAGTGGGGTTACAACAGCGAAAATGGACCAAAATTGTGGGGGAATTTAAGTCCTGATTATGCTCTGTGCAAGGAAGGGGAAAAGCAGTCTCCTATTGATATTAGTAGCCCGAGCAAGAAGGATCTACCCCCGATTGAGTTCTCCTATCAGCCGGCAAAGATTAACTTGATCTACAATGGCCATACTATTGAGGAGAAAGAGGAAGAGGGAAATTACATTCGTTCTGAAGGAAAACAATTCGCCTTAAAACAATTTCACTTCCATGCTCCTAGCGAACATACAGTCAATGGGGAGAACACCGCTATGGAGATGCACTTAGTGCACAAGGCTGAGGATGGAGCCGTTGCAGTTATTGGTGTCTTGATCAAACAAGGTCAGAAAAATGAAAACTTTAAGACTATCTGGGAGTACCTACCTACCCCAGAGAATTCAGAGGTGCAATCTAATAAGACTGTCAATGCCATTGACCTACTTCCTGAAAACCGCGACTATTATCGTTACAGTGGCTCATTCACTACCCCTCCATGTACTGAAGATGTAGATTGGTTCGTACTCTCCACACCAATCGAATTATCAGCAGAGCAGATCGACCAATTCAAGGAAATTATCAGTGGCAATAACCGACCTACTCAACCACTGAATAAACGTACTGTCTATGGCCCCTAGTGCCGCTGTGCGGAAGTCAACCCACTCCTAACGTCGAACAAGGAAGAGAACTCTATGGAACTTATAATCAAGTCCTCAGTGGGTTAGTCAAAATGATTACCCATCCAGACGATTGGTTACTTGACGTTCCTTCCCACACCCTCCATATCTCCCACACCCCACACTCATGACCACCAGGTATGGAACCTGGGTAGGCGATCGCCAAAATATTAAAATACCTGGTAATTTCTCTGATTGAGTAAATTATTAAATTACCTTTTTCAACTTCAGCCAACCTCCTGTGAGAGTTTGTTTATTAGCATTAGTAATAACCCTTTTTAACTTTTCAAACATCTATGAAAATAATTGAATTCATAATACGTCACTCACATGCACTTACATTCCGTAAATATAGTAAGCTTCCTGGTTCCTTATTGTTCAATATTCGTCGTCGTGGGTTCCTGGTTGGGATACTTTCAGCAACTATTGGCAGTGTGATGGGAATATTAAACCGATTGTCCCCTACAGCAGCAGCACCAACCACCTCTAAACCTGACAAGCCAGGTTCGTTTTCTGGAGAGATTATTAAGTTGACCAACGGCATTTCTCTAACAATGGTGATGCACAATAATCAATTTCTGGGCTTCAGCCGGATCGCTGCTGGTGATATCCCATTGCGTAGTGGACAAAGACCAATGTTTGTAGAAATTCGTAATCCCAACGGAATTACTTTATGCAATTATACTATTGCCCGCAAGCAGATTACGGACAACTCGATTTTACTCGAATTCTCCATGCATTACCGCGAAGGCGGTCTCATGGATTGGATGGTTCATTCTGTTCGTAATCGTTACAACACGGCTGATTGGACTACCCAACCTCAACCAGCTACTGATACTAAATTGTGGCTAGAAATTCGTCCAGTTACACGTAAGATTGACAACCTTAGATATATAGGTTTCAGCTACCAGTACCGCTACCAAAGTGAAAGCATTCCCGTTTACAAGATTCTCGATCGCGGTACTTGGGAACCAAACGGACAGGCAGTGGGGAGTGAGTTTTGGCTGCGTAACCCTTTTGCACCCTCTATAACTCCGATTACTTTGGTAGAGCAATTTTATTCCACCGAATGGTATTTGCCCTCTGCAAGAAATCCCAATGTCTTTCAATTTTTGCCACTGCAAACTGCCTTGCAAGGTTTCACGTTCACTGCCACAAAAGCGGGAACACTGGTAACTTGGGCGACGAAAGTAAGCCATATCCGCTCGCTATTTGAAAAACCGCGAGGTGTAGACGAAATCGTCCACTGGCACGAACACTGTAACGATCTGGGCAAAGAATTGGTCACATCACCAGTGGAGGTATTGTGGGCAGCAGGTGGGTTGGATCGGGTTGGACGAGCCAATGCTTACGAAGCAGTGCGGGAATTAGTACACGAAACCCTGCATGCTGAACTAGGTATGCGTCGCGAGCGGATAACTACTTACGGATTAATCGAGCAGTGGGTTAATGCTGATTTAAAACGCTACACAAAGCTTGGGTTGCCGAAGCTACTTGCCGCAGGAGTGAAAACAGTGTACCTGGCGAACCATTTCCAGAACAATATGAATACCTTTGGGGTCGGCAACATGGTTTGCACTATTGACTGGAAGGTAGCAGATTCGGTAGGTGAGGATAATCTGCGTGCTTTCTGTAACAGAGCTAAAGCAGACGGTGTGAAGGTCGAAATGTGGGGCAACACGGCTCTTTCGACTTTCGGTCTGAAACAATGGGACCGCTTCGGTGCACCCAACCGCATTAATTACTTGCCAAAGGAAGGGTCGATTATGGAAGTACTAGAGCGATCGCGCGATCCCTTTGTCCGCAATCCGTCTAATGCGATCGAAGCCGATCACTATACGCCAGTATTTGCCGTGCTCAACCTGCGAGATCCAGCAATACGGCAGTACTGGCTCCAGCGTTGGCAGTATGCCCACGATCAAATCGGTCTAGAAGGCATCTTCCTCGATAGTTCAGCCAACCTTTCCAGCGATAAATTTCACTTCATCCAAAATGCTGGTTTGAAGAATGCTAATCAAAGTTCTGCCGGTAACTATCGTCCTGCGAAAGAACCGCCATCTGCCATTCTCTCCCAGTACCGCGCTCATTTGGAATTGATGAGTGAGATGCAGAAGATAGGATACCGTTATTGTAATGAAGATATTGGTGTATTTGGCATTCACCGCGCCGGCCCTCCCGCCGAAACCAGACTCGACAGTTTACCACTTTGGGTAGAGTGTTTGGCCAATTTCGATGTTCCAGCTATACAAAAAGCAGGAGCAGAACCAGACGAGATATTCTTCCGCGCTTTAGCTTATCGAATGATGTGGGGCATTTATTGGGATATGCATCGCGATAAACTGACCTTCAGTTACACTGGTTTTCGTGGTGATTACGACCGACCAAGTGAATGGCATATCTCTCTACTAAAGGTGTTTAATCAAGTTAACGACTTGATGGTCAATCGCAAAATTCTGTCTGATGAGAAAGGTGTTATGTATCGTGGGGACGATCACCTGATCCTCTGGGCTTTCCAAAATTTTGACTTTAACCTTCCCGCTCATTCATTAGTTGTGGATGTAAACACGGGTAAAAATATACAAACTCGTGTCTTGGGAGCTACTAAACATCATGTTTATAAAGTATCAGTAGATCACAAAGCCAATTTTCAACATAACTTGAACTAGTAACTCAAGTTGCTAGTTATTGAAAAAGAGAAAAAAAAGTAAGAAAATCTCTCCAGAAGTGATCGTAAAAAGAGGAGAGATTAAATGCGATCGCGAAATTATAGCTATTTATGCGCTTCACCGATGATTTACTCAAAGCATTAGGACATCAAGAAGATATTCGCGTGACCATGAGTGATGCCGAAGTTATTACCTCTGCATTAGTAGCAGCAAGATTCAAGGAGTGGCAATCAAGAACTTGCTTGTAAATATCTGCTCGAAGGTGGAAAAGACTGCTGCCATTTGTGGTGTCTACATTTTCCCATTACTTTGTTGACATTGATAACCCGCAACTTGAGTTAATAAGGTATGGAACCTGGGTAGGCGATCGCCAAAATATTAAAATACCTGGTAATTTCTCTGTATAGATTGGGATCGGTTTTATATTGAATTAGAATAATTACCGCTAATATCTATCAATAAAGTAAATAGGCGGATATCTGAAAACGATCGCTTAGTATAAAGAAAGAGCATATCAACAAATAAACCCTTGCAAAATGCCTAAATATCATCGTCCTTTATGGTTGTATCCTCTATTTCAAGTGCCTTTTATCTTTCTCTGTGCCTTTTTAATCACAGCCCTCTTATTTTGGCTATTAGGAGTAGGAAGGCCATCTGTGGCAGTGGCGATCGCCCTTGACTTAAGTAGTAGTACTTACAGCAATCAAACTTTTAACGCTCCAGGTTCGGTAATGCGTCAAGAAGTACAGGCTGTAGAAGCTTATCTTGACAAAAATTCCTCTGGTATTCTCCGGGAACCAAACCAGATTCAAATTTTTGGTTTTGCCAGTGGAGTTACTCCCCTGACGAGATCGTTTCAAACTAATAACGAGCAAATATCTCTGGAGCTCAAGCAAACTTTACAACCTAATTTGGTCAATACTATCGGTGGAGGAACAAATTTAGATCTTGCCATTCAAGAAAGTAATCAAGCTTTGTCTTCGGTACAAAATAGTTGTCGAGAATTATTGTTAGTCACCGATGGAGAAGCATCAGTCGATAGTAAAGTGGTTGACAATGCTTTGGAGAATAAAGTTAAAATTAATGCCATAGTCATAGGTGCTGATGCGCCAGAAGTGAAAAGTGCAACTAATGCTACAGGCGGTCAATATCTCTCTGCTGAAGCTAATAGCTTGGAAAATTTGTTTACTAATAACTTTTTCAATAATTTTAACAATAATTGGCGGTGGATATTGTTGTGGTTAGGTTTAGCCTGGATTGCTTTGATGTGGACTATGATTATGCCTTTAGATCGTTGGATTTTTCAGGGTTTGTTCCAGATGCCGATGAATTTTTCGGGTAGATTAGCATTATGTAATGCTTTATTTTGGACAGTAGCAACTCCTTTAATTGTCTGGCGCTTATATCAAATTTTTAATTTAGTTTTACCTTTCTTGGCTTCGTGTTAATTCCGGTAATCTATATTTTAGACCTAGCCAGAAATAGTTAAGCAAGTCCACTTTGAAATCAACTTCATACCGATCTCAAACCAAGCCCGTAGAAAATGTTAATAATCAATTGAAAAAAGAGGTAGTTAGTATGGCAACAGTAGAAGAAAAAAGTATGGTACCTACTGTACTGGTAGGAATTGGGGGAACTGGTACAGAAGTATTAGCAAGGGTAAGGCGCTTAGTAGAAGAAACCTACGGCAGTTTAACTAATTTTCCCATCATCAGTTTTTTAATTGTTGATACCGATAAAGACTATAAAATTAATAACCCTCAAGCAGGGGGCACTCCGTTTAAAGATAACGAAAAACACTGGGCCAAAGTGGGAGGGAAACAAGTACGAGAAATGGTTTCCCAGATGGAAAATTACCCTTGGATTAATAGTTGGTTTCCCAGAGAATTAGAACGCAATATTACCTCTTTAGAGGCGGGTGCCGGACAAATTCGCGCCTGCGGTCGCTTTGCTTTATTTTGTAACTATCATGCTATTCAAGATAAATTTTTCAATGCCGTCAATCAGATCAAAGGCCGAGAAAATTTGATGTTAGACAAACATGGTATTAAAGTTACTAATAATGCCGTTAATGTCTTTGTAACAGGTTCTTTATCCGGTGGCACTGGCAGCGGCATGTTAATTGATATGGGTTATTGCATCCGTAATTGGTTAAAGGGAGAAGGTAGCCCCCTAGTGACGGCCATTGTCCCCATGCCAGAAGCTTTTGCTAATATTAGTGTCGGCGATCGCGTCTTGGCAAATGGCTATGCTGCTTTGATGGAATTAAACTATTATTCTGACAGTCGTACCGAATATGTACAACAGTTTAGCAGCGGCACAGTCGATGAAGTCAGAAATAAATTAGCCCCTTTTGATTTTACCTACTTAGTAGGCACCAAAAACGGAGAAAATGATTTTAAATTAGAGCAGATTAGAGAAATGATTGCTCAAAATATTTTCCTCGATCTCACCTCAGATTTTGCCCCTCATAAACGTTCTATCAGAGATAATATTAAGGCAGCATGGGCTCAAACCGATCCAGGCGGCAGAGGATACTCTAAACAATTTATGAGTTTTGGACTTGCTACGATTGAAATTCCTATTGCTCATATTAGGAGTTCATTATGCTATCGTTTAGCGACAGATTTAGTTAATTGGTGGTTTAACGATGACGCTGTTTTACCCGCCCAAATGTTAGATTTAATCAAGAGTGATATTCTCAAAAGAATGCGCCTCACCGAAACGGAATTATTAGCAGATTTAGCTGCCGCTCAAGAGCGTCCTTATTTTGCAGTAATTTCGGAATGGGTAAATAGTATTCGTCAAGAAATAATTGCTGATAACTTGCTTCAATGTACCCAAGAAGGTATTAATATGATGGGTACGGAAAAGGGGAAAATTTTGCAATTTATTGATGGTTATTTAAAGCCCAAAGTAGATGCTTATCGCACCGATCATTTTCGAGAATTAAGTCCTGATGAAAGGGTACATGGAGACTTTTTTAAAAAGATTTATAGTAACCGAGACGAGAGTATTCAAAGAGGGTGCAAAGCCCTAGAAGAAGAATTTTATCGCATCTTAGAAGATCGTACCAGAGGGCCAAAATTTGCTGATGCTTTCATTGTCTCCGTCAGACAAGTTTTTGATGATACTGCTCAAAAATTCCGCCGCGAACAAGATAAAGTTTGGGCACCTAATGAAACTAATCGTCAACGTCAATACGAAGGTGCAGTGCAAGAAATTGAAGCGTTTAAAGATAGATTTGGTTTGACCAAAAAAGAGCGCATGGAGCAGTATAAAGACCAAGCTTTAGAAGGTTTAGAGGGAAGTTTAATTGCTACTATTCAACGTAAAGTTCGTGCTGTTGGTTTAGAAGTTATTGAGCGTTTACAAGCACATCTGACCACTTTAGAAAATCGTTTCCATCGTTGGCAGCAAAAATTAACTCAAACCAGAGATTTATTTAAAGGGAATTCAGACTTACAAGCGGATAGTGCTGATGCTTTAATTATTAATGGCATTAAATTATATGACCGTCAAGAATTAAATTCACTCTATCAAGATTTTATTGAAAAATTTGCCCATAGTAATAGTGGCAATAAAAGCACTTATGAAATTGGCATGGACTCTATTTGCCGTAAGATGTCAGAAGATATCCTCAACTTAGCTAGTCCTCTTTGGAAAGAAACCCGTCTTGCTGATGAAGTAATGCATTTATTTGATCTTACTGAATTACCTGATGTTTTAGATGAAGATTTTCAGGAAATTATCCTCAATCAAAGCAAACGAGAAATCATTAAATCTCCGCAAAATAGTCGTTTAAAAACGGATTTGGCCGCTTGCGATCGCCTGTTAAAAATCTATAGCGATGAGGCAGAAATAGTTAATAATATTCGCATCGCTTATCATAAATCAAAACCCTTGATTTTACTCAATAAGGCAGTTTTACAGGGGAAAGATGCTGGGTTTACTCCTGCTAAAAATGTTAACGTAGCTCTTTTAGGAGGGCGCAATACTAGCGATCATGCAGCCCAAAAACTGTTACCCAAAATCCAAGAATTTGTCAGTAATGATGATGATATCAAACCTCTAGGATATCCAGAACGCCATCGCCTTGTTTTTGTGCAAGAAATTGGTGGGTTTTCTCTGCGTTGTCTCGACGGCATGAAAGAGTTAAGAGACTCATATCAAGACTGGAAAGGAGAATTTGTAGTAGCTAAAAGAGCACAACAAGCTGGAGAAAGTCGCGAGCTACCTGTACCAGTACATATTCAAAAAGAACCTCCCTTCTGGGATATTTTCCCCGAAGATCCTAGCATTTTCCGTCTAGTAATTCAAGCTAGAGGATTGAAGGTATTACAGCAAGCTACTAATCAAGCAACTGATGAAAATATTATCCGCTATCGCATTCAAACTGCCACTGGCGTAAAAAATATCGATCTTGCTTCTACCTGGGAAGATGTTAATCAAGTATTAGAAGTTAAAGCTTGTCGTAGCGATCGAGAAGAAATACAACGTCAAATAACAGCGAAATTAAATGCTTGTATTACTGCTACGGGTAAAAGTAAATTGTACAAAGAGTTGCTAAAATATCTTCAGCAAAGAGCTTTAGAATTAGAAGCACAAGGAGGTAAAGATAGTTTAGAATACAAGCGAGAAGATAAAATCATCCTTGATTTAATTGAAGAATATAATATTAATAAATTACAACCAGAAGACGTTGTTAACATACCAAAGAAATTAGTTGATAAAAATATACAAAAAAATAAAAGTCAAGTAGAATCATCTATCTTTTGCAGTAATTGTGGAGCTAAAAATCCCAGCAATAATAATTTCTGCTCCAAATGTGGATTCAAATTAAGTAAATTACCTTAGCCTTATAAGCTTATTTTTGACTATACCAAGTTAGTAGATGTTAGCCGTTTATGTCAAGAAAAAAATACAGTATGAATGATTTATTAAAAGGATTAAATGTTTATCTTATTGGGATGATGGGTTCAGGGAAAACTACGGTAGGTAAGCTATTAGCAGAACAATTGAATTACCGTTTTTTAGATACAGACATCTTAATTGAAACTATCGCCAAAAAAACTGTTAATGAAATTTTTTTCCAGGAAGGAGAAGCAAAATTTAGGGGATTGGAAACCCAAGTCTTAGGAGAAGTATGTGCTTATACTAGAAGTGTTATTTCTACAGGAGGTGGTATTGTTTTAAAAGCAAAAAATTGGAGTTATCTTCATCATGGTTTAATTGTTTGGTTAGATGCGCCTATAGATTTATTAGTACAAAGGTTAGCACAAGATGATACTAGACCTTTATTAAAAGCAACAGATCTTAATTTAAGATTAACTTCTTTGTTAGAGCAAAGAAAATCTTTTTATGAAGAAGCTGATTTACATATAGTCATAGCAGAAAGTCAAACTCCTAGAGAAATTGTTCGAGAAATTATTACTCAAATTCCTGGCAAAATTAAACCTGAATTTCAGGTAGATTTAAACTAAGATATGGCAATCCTAAATATAAGTGATAAGTGATAAGTAATAAGTGTCTATTTAGTAGGTATTCTAACTGTAATTGTCAATCTAAAAAATATGTTTCGGAAATTTAGTTTTGAAAATCGGTGCTATCTAAAATCTATTGCCCATGAACTTACGTCGTGGATCAATCTACAATTCTTTTATCTACAATTAATCAGTCAATCTACAATCTACAATCAACAATCTACAATTCCTTGACAATCTCAACTTCCTCAATTTTTTGCTGCAACCAAGATCTAAACAAATGGGAAAGAATTTCAGAGCGCAGTTTGTCATCTAATTGTGCTGGAACAATCTCCTCTACTAAAATCAAATGTACTCCCTCAGAAGTAATAATAGGTTTGAGAATTTGAGGTGGTTTAGCAGTAAAGACAGCCGCAGCAATCTCTGGTTTCATCTCCTGGCGTCGCACTAATCCTCGATATCCCCCACAACAACCTAAATCCCTATCCTGAATATATTGGTGAGCTACTTCTAGGAAACTACTTTCCCCTTCGGAGATAGAAATGAAAAGTTCCATCGCTAAGTCTTCATCATCGAAGACAACTTCATAGATCGCCGCACTGTCATAATCTAGCTGATGAGAAAAGAAGTAGGATTCAACTTTATCTCCAAACAAATGATGAGCTAACTTATTTCTGCTCAAATTGGTGTAAACTAATTCTCCAAAATCATCCAAAGACAGACTATACTTTTCCAACCATGTCCAGGTTTCCTCCGGGCTCCAAAGTTGGTTCATCGATCGCATCACGTTGGCTGCTTTCTGAAGTTCTTCAGTTTCTATTTTAAGCCCTGCCTCAGCTACAGCAGTTGCAATAATCTTGCGGATAACAATCTCTTCGATCATCTTAGGGATTTGACAAGATAGCTTGATTTGATGAAGAATATCTTCATTCTTGATCGTGATAACTTCTGACATATTGTTTTTATTAAATCACATCTACGTTCAATTTAGCTAATTTAATATTAATATTTTTAAACGTCTATAATAACTAGATTAATAGTGTTTTTTAAAAAAAGCAATTATGTTTACACAAATTTTACATAAATTAAATCCAAGAGTTTTGTGTGAATATTACATAAATTCTTCGTGTTTTTACTGAATTTTTAATATGAAGAAAAAATGAAGTAAAGTAATTAGGAGTTATCTTTGTTTTGTCACTTCATATTCTAACCATAGGTAGTTTCAGAAAAAACTGCACCTGCTCTTTGAGGATTAAAACTTTCGGGAAATCTAGTGTTGCGATTATAAGTAGATAAGATAAATTTAGCACCATTGAGATTAGTATTAGTTAAATTAGTATCGCTAAGATTAGCACCACTCAAATTCGCTTTACTTAAGTTAGCACCATCTAAATCTAATCCTTGTAGATTAGCACGAATAAATTTACTCTGTCTAAGATCTAATCTACTCAAATTAACTCCAAAACTGCTCAAATCAAGATAACTCATATCGGCATTATGCAAAACTGCTTCACTAAAATTAACTTGATTAAAAATAGTCTCCTTGAAATTAACCCCTGATAAATTGGCTCTGTGAAAATCTACCTCTTGTAAATAAGCATTACTTAAATCTAAATCAACTAATTTAGTTTCCCTAAAATTTACCTCACTCAAGTGAGCTTGACTTAAATTTACCTTAGTTAAGTTAGCTTGATTAAAATTCACACCAGAAAAAATTCCTTCACTGAAATTTACTTCAGCTATATTAGCTCCTTGTAACTTAGCTCCACTTAAGTCAATTTTACTGAGATTATGCCCTTTTAATCCTTGATTAACTATTTGCCAAACTAGCAGCCACTTAGGATTCATTTTGGTATATTCGTTAATAATAGTACCTCTTAAATTAGTATTACTTAGATCCGCTTGCTGTAAATCAATTCCTTTTAGATTTAATTGTGCTAAATCAGTTCCTCTTAAGTCTTCTTGTTTCAGTCTTACTTTGTATTGTAGTAATGCTTTTCTCGCTTCAGAATGAGAAATATTTTTTAATAAAGAATAAGCAACCCAAACTAAAATACCTGATGCTTCTGCCAATGTTTTAATTAATAAATCTAGAGCTATTTCTTCATACTTTATTGCTGCGTGTAATGCTGAAATTTTACTAACAAAAGATTGACCAATAAAACGAAATAGAATTCCCTCTTTGCCACCTAGTACCGCTGAATTAATGCTCTTTTTGTGAGGTGTTCCTAAAACAAGATCATATTTTTGAGGAGTTAATAAGTGGATTGTCCTATTTCGAGATTGTATTTTTTGAGTGGTTGTATAATCTAAATCCTCAAAACATTTAGTGATTTTTAGGTTCTGTTCTAATTTAGATAGATAACCGTAATATAATTCTAATAATTTTTGGTAATCACCTTCAGAAATAAGTAATTTTTTATGATTTATTTTTTGTGGAGCAAAAAATTTTCTAATAACATCACAAGCATGAATATTATCAGGATTAACCATTGCAATTAGAACTAGGGGAGGCTGAGTATCTTCAAGAGAAATAGGAAGGAAACAATGGTAACGACAAATATTAAAAGGAATTACCTGATTGACTAAATAATTGATTTGTTCTAGATACTTTTCACAAATATCCATATCAAAAGAGAAAATAATTTTTACATTTTAATTACAAGTCTAATTATATTGCTCAATCATACTACTATTGGCTGAAAGGAGAACATTTATCAAGAAAACATGAGACTTTTTGCCCAAGTAACTCAAAAAGTAACAGTTCCATTAGACTTAGTGATTTGAAGTTGACTAATACAATATGTTCATGTATCCGATTGAGATAGAGCTTGGAAGCTTTCTACTCTAACCAAAATATAGTTGCTGTAATTGATAGAGAGATGACGAAGATTAAATTTTCCTAAGAATAGTTACAGAAATAACAGTTCTCCTTAAAATAATTGGTAATATATAGACGGAGGTTAAAATATAATCTCTAACTAAATTACTTTATCAATTGTAGAGTTAAACGAATAAACATTTTATGGAAGCTAGTGGTCCGTCTGGTAAGAGTTCTGTTCCTCGAAAGCAGCGAATGACAGAAATAATCGGAACTGCCATCGCCCTAATCACCTTGACTATCCCTTTAGTAACTATTGCCTACTTTTCTCTTGAACAAGATATCGATACAATACCATCAACTACTTATTCTTTACCCAACATGAGAAAATGATGTAATACAAAGGCACTATATCAATAACTGCTAACTCAAGAGAAAATCGTTACTTTGTGATATCTTATCTTAAGGGTTAGGTAATAACCGTGTGTTTTTTTAACCAAGAAATCTAGAACGGAGATTATTAGTGGATTTATCACGCATTCCTGCTCAAGCTAAAGCAGGCATCATTAATGTACTCATTGAAATTCCCGCCGGAAGTAAAAACAAATACGAATTTGACAAAGACTTAAATGCATTTATCTTAGATCGAGTGCTATTTTCTTCAGTGCAGTATCCTTATGATTATGGTTTTGTACCCAATACTCTGGCTGATGATGGAGATCCTTTAGATGGTATTGTCTTAATGGATCAACCGACTTTCCCCGGTTGTATCATTGCTGCTAGGCCCATTGCTATGCTAGAAATGATCGACAGTGGCGATCGCGATGAAAAAATATTGTGTGTGCCGGCTGAAGATCCGCGTTATGATGGGGTGAAATCTCTCAAAGATATTGCTCCTCATCGTTTAGAAGAAATAGCTGAATTCTTCCGCACTTACAAAAATCTAGAAAAGAAAGAGACCAAAATTCTCGGCTGGCAAGATATCGATCGAGTAGCTCCTTTAGTAGAAAAATGTATTAAAGCAGCGCAAAAGTAAACCTCAATTATAACGCTAGGGTGGTTAATCATTGTTGTCAACAATCGCCGGAAATATTTTACCAATGAGCGAAGCATCTCCTCAGCCACAAACCAGACGACTTATGTGTACACGGTAGCTGGGAGAGGGAGGGCTGGAGTGAAGATGGGTTTAATCATTTGCTACATTTACGGCTAGCTTGGGTTAACGATCTGCGCCCTTTTCGCAGCGCTTCGCTCCCGCTTCGACAATCTTTTTTGTCTTGACATCGGCTTTTATTCTGCGAGACAATTAGGAGCGTAGTTAGAGTATGATTTACAACTTCATATATAGAGTAAAACAGTTATGCCAGTAAAATGCACCACTCGCCATGTACGTATTTATGCAGCTCAAATCGAAAATAATGAACTAGTACCATCAGATAATGTCTTAACTCTTGATATCGACCCTGATAATGAATTTAATTGGGATGAGGTTAGTTTACAAAAAGTTTATCGCAAATTCGATGAATTAGTAGAAGCTAGCAGTGGAGAAGACTTAAATGACTATAACCTACGTCGTATCGGTTCAGATTTAGAACATTTCATTAGGTCTTTGTTGCTTAAAGGCGTAATTAGCTATAATCTCAATGCTAGAGTACTTAATTACAGTATGGGATTACCCCGAGTCGAAAGTCCCGAGTCAGAAGGAAAATACCAGTAATTATGCTTGGTGGTGAGGAGAAGCTACTAAACATGTTACAAGGACAGCCACAGAAAAAAACTCAAGATTGGTCTTGGCCTTTTTGGCCTGTTTTGCCGCTTTACCCCTATGGTAAACGGCCAACACTGCGTCGGGAAGTAGTCAAAGACTATATTTGGACTTTCGATCAACCCCATGGTATCCTCTACGCGATCGTGCCTATTCGTATGACAATCGTTAGACTAGAAGCCGGAGGACTACTCGTCTACGCACCGGTTGCGCCAACCCCAGAGTGTATCCGCCTAGTTAACGAATTGGTGGCCAACTACGGTGAGGTTAAGTATATCCTTCACTCTACCAGTTCTGGGCTGGAACATAAAGTATTTGTCGGTCCTTTTGCCAGACACTTTCCTCAGGCCAAGGTTTTTGTGGTGCCGCATCAGTGGAGCTATCCTTTGAACCTGCCCCTCAGTTGGCTTGGCTTTCCTCAGAGTCGGACTCAAGTGCTTCCGTCTGACAGTAACCAGGTTCCCTTTGCTGACGAATTTGATTATGCAATTCTGGACATCGACCTAGGTACGGGAGCCTTCGGAGAAGTTGTCCTCTTCCATCGGCGATCGCATACTCTACTAGTAACAGACACCATCGTTGCCGTGCCAGAAAATCCACCCCCCATTTTCCAACTGAATCCTTATCCCTTACTCTTCCACGCTAGAGAGCATGCCTTAGAGGCGATCGAAGACAATGAAGCAAATCGCCGTAAGGGATGGCAGCGCATTGCCCTGTTTGCCTTTTACTTTCGCCCCAGTGCCCTAGAAACCATCGGAGTGGGCCAGGTGTTGCGTGATGCGATCAAAGCACCAGATCGATCTAGCAAGGCCTATTTTGGCTTGTTTCCCTTTCACTGGAAAGAGGACTGGAAACAATCCTTCGATGCTCTAAGAGGGGATGGACGCCCATTTGTAGCACCAATTCTACAGACTTTGATTTTACCCCAGGCACCACAGCAAGTAATTGACTGGGCTGAGCGAGTCAGTAGCTGGGATTTCCAGCGGATAATTCCCTGCCATCTTGAAGTACCTATAGAGGCTGGGCCAAATCAATTCCGACAAGCATTTACTTTCCTAGAGAAGAATTCTTCCCTAGATAGAGGCTCTCAGTCGCTACCTCAGGAAGACTTCGACTTTATCAAGAGTTTAGAGGCAGATTTGATCCGGCGTGGCATATCCAAGCCACCAAAAGAGAAAGTTTAGGGGATGCCTGATCACTGGTGTCAACTTAAGATGACTCAAAACATAATTCTGAATTCTTAATTCTGCATTCTGCATTCAACTCCATGCCTTGTCTCTACCCTTAACATTAATTTACAAAATTAAATATAACTTAATAATAACTGCCTCATCCATAGAGATGAAGCAGTCAATAGAGATGAGCTATGAAAACAACAGATAGCCTATATTTAAGCCTCGCTTTCGATCTGGAGGAACAAAAGCCCCATAACCACAGCAGGCATAACTAAGCCAACAGCGGGAACTAAGATAATCGGTAAAAAAGAAGCAGCATAATCTCCAATCATATTTGATCTTCCTATTGTGAAAATTAAAGGTAACTAGATGGATATTACACCTTCTGTTTTCCTAATTGATCGATTATAAAGATTCTTAACATTAAGAAGTTATCAACTCAGGTTAAAGTAAGTTACTAACAGCAACTTGTAAAAATTTAGGAGAGCAAATCAACTCAGATGAGTATGGACGTAATTCAACCCAGTGGCGATCCCCAAGTAGGTAATTTATCTACTCCTCTAAACGGTTCTGCCTTTTCTAAAGCTTTCATTAATGCTTTACCAGCTTATCGTCAAGGTCTATCCCCTAACCGTCGTGGGCTAGAAATTGGTATGGCCCATGGATATTTACTCTATGGTCCTTTTGCTGTACTCGGTCCCTTACGGGATAGTGACTTTGGTGCGACCGCTGGTTTATTAGCTGCTATCGGTTTAGTTTCTATTCTCACCATTTGTTTATCCCTCTATGGTGCTGTCGGTGTGAGCAAACCTACCGCAACTCATACTACTCCCAATCCTCCTGAAGATTTAGCCACTAAAGAAGGTTGGAGTGAATTTGCCAGTGGTTTCTTACTCGGTGGTTGTGGCGGAGCATTTTTTGCTTATTTTCTCTGTCAGACTTCCTACATAGAATCCATAATCAAGATAGCAACCGGTACTTAGTCTTCATAGACCAAGACTATATCAATTATTTCCCCTTTCCTAATAGAGAGGGGATAAATTTCTTTTGTTAAAGTTTTCCGGTAAAGGCTTGCTCTAATGGCGATCGCTACATTAATAACTCAAGTGTCAAAAAAACTTGGCCAATATTATCTTCAGAAAGAGTAATAAATTAAGCTAAAATTATAATTTGTTCATAAAATTAAAGTTTTATTGATAAGGAGAGAGCGATTATGGCTCAAATGTACTACGATCGGGATGCTCAATTAGATTTAATTAGTAACAGAACTGTAGCTATTATTGGGTATGGTTCTCAAGGTCACGCTCATGCACTTAATCTCCAAGAGAGTGGCGTTAAAGTAATAGTTGGACTCTATGAAGCAAGTAAGTCCATTGCCAAAGCAGAATCTGCTGGGTTAGAAGTGCACAGCGTGGCAGAAGCTGCTTCTTTAGCTAATTGGATTATGATTCTCTTGCCTGATGAGGCACAAAGATCAGTCTATGAACAAGAAATTGCTCCTTATCTAACTAAAGGCAAAGTATTATCATTTGCTCATGGATTTAATATCCATTTTGGACAAATTATACCACCTCCCGATGTAGATGTAGTCATGGTTGCCCCCAAAGGACCGGGACATCTAGTAAGACGTACTTATGAGCAAGGACAAGGTGTACCCTGTTTATTCGCCGTTTATCAAGATGCTTCGGGAAAGGCACGCGATCTCGCTATGGCTTATGCTAAAGGTATTGGTGGTACCCGTGCTGGTATCTTGGAAACTACCTTCCGAGAAGAAACCGAAACCGACTTATTTGGAGAACAAGCAGTACTATGCGGCGGTTTGTCTGCTCTAATTAAAGCTGGGTTTGAAACTTTAGTAGCTGCGGGATATCAACCAGAATTAGCTTATTTTGAATGTCTCCACGAAGTTAAGTTAATTGTAGATTTAATTGTTGAAGGTGGTTTAGCGAATATGCGCCATAGCATCTCCAATACTGCTGAATATGGAGATTATACTCGCGGTCCTCGTATTATAACTGATGAAACCCGCGCAGAAATGAAAAAGATTCTTCAAGAAATCCAAAGTGGTAAGTTTGCTCGGGAATTTGTGCTCGAGAATCAGGCTGGTAAGCCAGGATTTACTGCTATGCGTCGTCAAGAAAGCGAACATCCCATTGAAGAAGTAGGAAAAGATTTACGAGCGATGTTTAGTTGGTTAAAGGCAAGATGATATCCAATCCTTTTTAGTAGCTCTACTCAGGAGTAGAAGGCAAGGAGAGTGCCGATGGTGAGCACTTATCCAGCTCAGAATCTAACCATATGATATTTATTTAACCAAGCAGTATTGGGAGGGTTTCTGCTGGTGTTATGTTAAATTTTTAAGGGCAACCATGAAATGGCTGCCCTTCGGTTAGTGGTTAGTGGTTGGTTGTTGGTTGTTCTTAGCTGTTATAGGTTTGCTAAGACGGTTAACATTATATTAACACAAATTTTTTAAATGATCTAGTTATCCCCTTGATTTTTTTTGTCATCCTGATAATCTGCTTCTACTTGGTCAATTATCTCATTATTCCTATTATTGTCGTACTTATCATTTTCTAAAAAACCTTTGTTAAATGAACCCCTTAAAACTTGATTGATTTTCGTTCGAGTGGTAAGACTGGCAGTACTTAAGGGTTCAGGAAGAAAAGAATCACCGTAGCCAATAAAAATCAAGACAAACATAGGCATGAATTGGACAAACCTCAGACCAATTTTCCTTAATAGTCCCCAAAATCCATTGAAAAATTTTATTCTCATAGCTCTGAAAGCTAACGAATATAGAACAAGACAAACCAGCAAATTTCCGCCTTATTATAATTTAACAAAAAATTTAATTTTGTGACTGAAATTTTTGACTATATTCTCTAAACCTCTCTAAGTCAGCTTTAATGGTTGACTCTACTATTTGCCCTAAAAAAAGATTATCCATCAGTTTACCCAAAATACCGGGAATGGCATAGGCAACAGTTAAACGAACAATACTACTTTGATGACGATCGTAAAAACGTACTGCACCTCGGTTGGGTAAGCCATCCACTGATTCCCATTGGATAATTTGATGAGGTACTAGTTTAAGAATACGGGATAGCCACTTGAACTCAAAACCCCCGCTAGCCAGTTTCCAAAGGGATAAATCCGGATTTTCCTCTAAAATATGCACAGAATCAATCCACTTCATCCAACGGGGCATTTGTTGTAAATCTGACCATAGATTCCAAACTAGGTCAACCGGAGCATCTACTTCTACTTGTACACTGTGTTCTAACCAATTTTTGTCTTTTGTCATTTGCTAGTTGTTAGTTGTTAGTGGTTAGTCAATTACTCTTTTTTTATCTTAATGTAAATATAAGTTATCTTAATGTAACAAAAATACTCCTGCCAGAAAGCCAGTCTGACTAGGGTTTATGGCAGTCAATAGGGAAATCTGTAAAAAAATAGCTTGGCAAAACTTTACAAAACTTAATAGAATAGAAAAGAGAACAATAAGTATATTTTCCTATGAGATATGTTTAGTACTGAGATTCCTTGGTTGACAGCAATTATATTCTTTCCCTTATTTGGCGCTTTGATGATTCCGCTGATTCCTGACAAAGAAGGTAAAAAGGTTCGTTTATTTGCCCTGACAGTGGGTTTAACCAACTTTATCTTGATCGTCTATGCCTTCTGGAAGAACTACAGCATCCATAGCACAGCTTTTCAATTACAAGAAAGTTATGCTTGGCTACCACAATTAGGAATAAATTGGTCAGTAGGTATCGATGGTTTATCGATGCCTTTAATTTTACTATCCAGTTTTATCTCTACTCTGGCTATCTTGGCATCTTGGCAAGTAAAACACAAGGTTAAGTTATATTACTTTTTGATGTTAGTTTTGTACAGTGCCCAAATTGGAGTGTTTGCAGCCCAAGATTTACTGCTATTCTTCATTATGTGGGAGTTAGAACTAGTACCTGTATATATACTAATTTCTATTTGGGGAGGTAAAAAGCGTCTCTATGCAGCCACTAAATTTATCCTCTACACTGCTTTAGCTTCTATCTTCATTTTCGTTGCTGGTTTAGCAATGGCTTTTTATGGAGATACAGTAACTTTTGACATGACTGAATTAGGTTTGAAAAACTATCCCCTCACTCTAGAAGTATTAGCCTATGCTGGATTTTTGCTTGCTTTTGGTGTCAAACTGCCTATTTTCCCCCTCCATACTTGGCTTCCAGATGCCCATGGTGAAGCTTCTGCTCCAGTATCGATGATTTTAGCAGGTGTATTGCTAAAAATGGGCGGTTACGGGCTAATTCGCATGAATATAGAAATGTTGCCCCATGCGCACATTAAATTCGCTCCTTTATTAGTGATTTTGGGGGTAATTAATATTGTCTACGGTGCCTTGACTGCTTTTGGTCAAACTAACCTCAAGCGCCGTCTGGCATCTTCCTCTATTTCTCATATGGGATTTGTGTTGATTGGTATTGCTTGCTTTACAGATTTAGGTATGAATGGGGCGCTATTACAAATGTTGTCTCATGGTTTAATTGCGGCAGCTTTATTTTTCCTCTCTGGGGTGACATATGAGCGCACTCATACTCTGATGATGGATGAAATGAGTGGTATAGCCAAGGAAATGCCGAAAACTTTCGCTCTGTTTACGGCTGCTGCGATGGCATCTTTAGCATTACCCGGCATGAGTGGTTTTGTGAGTGAGTTAACCGTGTTTTTAGGAATTGCTCAAAGTGATGCTTACAGTTCCATCTTTAAGATTGTCGTAACCCTTTTAGCAGCCGTAGGTTTGATTTTAACGCCGATTTATTTACTCTCCATGTTGCGGGTAGTTTTCTATGGTAAAAATGAATCTGGGTTAGTTTTAGATGGCTTTTCTCTCGATGCGAAGCCTCGTGAGGTATTCATTACTGTCTGCTTATTAGTTCCCATCATTACTATCGGTTTATATCCCAAACTAGCTACTACCGCCTATGATCTGAAAACAGTAGAAGTAGCCAGCAAAGTTCGTTCTGCTTTACCAGTAATTGTGGAACAACAAGAAACTTCTCGTCAAGCAAGTTTGCCATACAATCTATCACAAAATACTTGCGATCAAAATCAAAATAGATGGGCAACAAGATCGACATGCAGTTCCTGACAAAATTGCTAAAACTGTTGTAGCAATCCTATTTGAGTTGAGATTATTGTTGTTAAATTTTCATTGATTACAACCCATTTAGGATTGCTATACCAAAGATTGAAAGCTGGGAAATCGATTTTGGATTTTTAGTCCCAACTTAGGTTGAGGATACTAATGCTGCAAAAGTTAACTTTTCTAGCATGAGAAATTCCAAGTTTCAGTATCCCCCTGTCCCCAAAAACCATCATATTTAGTTATTTTAAGATCTCCTAAAACCTTAGTTTGACAAGCTAAACGACGGTTTTTTGAGGGAGAATGAGGGGGAAGCGATCGCCTGGTTTTATCTTTCCAGTTAGGAGGTGATACCTCCCCTTCTATTTCTATCGCACAAGTGCCACAAGTACCAATTCCTCGACAGTTAATATATTTAGAATTGCCATTATAGAGATTGACTCCATTTTCCAGCAAAACTTTTCTCAAGTTAGCACCATATTCACAAGTAATGATTTTTCCTTCAGCTTTAATAGTAGGCATATATTTCAGTAGGGGCGCTCATGCTTGCGCCCGAAGATGTGTAACTGTGATAATTTATTATTTATCATTATTTTTCCTCCCATGCACGCATTTTCCCAGGGTTCATTAAACCATAGGGATCGACCATTTTTTTGAACTCTAGTTGTTCAATATCTATCTCTTTTCTGCCTCCATCTTCTAAAATATAAGTGTGGGGATTAGCAATAAAAGCTCCATTATCTTCGTGATATTTAATGATTTCATTGAGCCTGGCTTCATTGGTAAAACGTACTAGTTGTAACCCAGCAGGGATAGCTTTTCCATTTACTCGTAAAAATTCCAGGTGCATCATTACTTCATCCCCAAAATACTCACACATTTGTTGTACTTTCTCTAAACTAAAAAAGAAAGTTTGTAAATAAGTAATATTGCGGTCAATACTGCGAGCATGAAGGGTGGTATGATTCCAAGTAAATTCAATTAAACTTGTCCCTTTACTTCCTTCTTGAGCAGTTTTCTGGTAAGTAATTTTTCCTTGATATTCTTTGACTAACTCCTGAAAAGGTTCTAAACAAGACTCAGCAATCATTAATAAAGCACAATGTTTATTGGGAGCAAGATATGGCTGAAGCGCAGTAAAATAAGACGGTATTGGGGCAGCGTGAATACTTACTAATTTTTTGATAATTCCGTCACTATCACTGAGGGTTTGACCAAATTTTGCTGCACTCATAAAATCATCAAAAATAACGATTAATTCTGTCCAACTATAAGCAGGTGCCAGAGGAATTTCTAGTTGGGTAATAACTCCATTGGTACCATAAGCATGATTAACTTTTTGGGTTTCATCTCCTCGTAATTCCAGTACGCGAGGTTCATTTTCTAAGGTAACAACTCTGACAGCGTGAAGATTACCGCGATCGCGCAATTGTCCATAGGTAATTGAACCGATACCTGCACTGCCGCCGCCAATAAACCCGCCGATAGTAGCAACTTTATAAGTAGAAGGAATCATACGTAATTCCCAGCCTATTTCCCGGGCTTTTTGGTCAAAATTGGCCATTTTTACCCCCGGTTGCACGCCAGCTAAACCAGGTTTTAGCCAGCAAATTTGATTCATCTTGCTAGTATCGAGAATAATACCTCCTCTTAAGGGAATACATTGCCCATAATTTCCTGTACCAGCACCTCTAACTGTCAGAGGTATTTTATATTTAACACAAACTTGAGCAATTCTTACAACTTCGGGTTCGTTGGTGGGGCAAATTACCAAATCACCTCTTTTATGCTTTAACTTTGGTTCTAAAATAGGACTAAAATGATAGTAGTCTAGAGATAGTTTATTGATTTGGTTAGAATCAGTAATAAGTTCTAAATCACTAAGTTCAGATTTAATTAAATCCCATTGTGTCATAATATTTTTAATCGAAGATGGTTAAAATTGATTAAAGGGAAATAGGTCAGGGCAAACGCTTCTAAAATTTACTTTTGTCCTGGAAATAGACATAATAACTGTATCAAATCCCACTGGGAAGCTGAGCAATATTTTCCTGCAGAGCTTCTACATAAATTTAGACGCTTTGGCTAACCAATAGGCATTTTGAGGAATATAATAGGTAGTCCGATGATTAAACTCAAATTTTATAGTCATATTTTTTCTAGCTCAATTATATGACAAAAGAGTGATTAATTAAACAGTAAACAGCTATATTGCTTTAAGTCTGTTAAGATTACTATATAGCTTCCTCAAGAGCAATTACTAAGAAAGAACTGTAAGAATTAGTCAACAACCCACGCTTGTACTACTGAGTAGTACAAGCGGTACTTGAATCAAGCCCAATGTCTGAAGAATACTTATAATTGAAACACCTTTATTCTAAATTTTCCTTTTATTTACCATGGCTAGCAACCTTTATCAAGAAAAACTACTGATAAACCGTTATCAATTGATTGAATTAATTGGTACCGGTGCTATGGGCGAAGTTTATCGTGCGGAAGATAAATTATTAGGTGGCTTGAATGTGGCAGTTAAAATCATCTCCCAATCATTGGATAACACCAAAGCGATTCAACAATTCCAAAGAGAAGCAACCATAAGTGCTCTCTTATCAGAGCTGAGTATAAATATTGTTAAGGTTAAAGATTATGGAATTGATGAAAATCAGCTTCCTTTCTACGTTATGGAATTTTTAGAGGGAGAAAGTTTAAAGGATTTGATTCAGTTCCACAATATATCTATCCTAAAATTTTTAAATTTTACTCGCCAAATTTGTTTAGCCATGGAATCTGCTCATAATGGTATTTTCTTTGAAGGAAAAATGTGTCCTGTTATTCACCGGGATCTCAAACCAAGTAATATTTTTGTAGTTGAAGATGATAATTTGGGGGAATTGCTCAAAGTTCTAGATTTTGGCATCGCTGAGTTGCTACACAAAGATCAAAAACAAGTTGAATCTACCATGGGTACTCCCAAATATTGTTCTCCCGAACAAATAGAGGGTAAACAATTAGATAATCGTTCCGATATTTATAGTTTAGGAATAATTATGTATAAAATGCTTACCCAAAAAATGCCTTGGCAAATCAAAAATGATACGATGGCAGAATGGTATAAAGCACATACTCAAAGAATACCCGATTCTTTTCCTAAAGAATTGAAGATACCCTCTGATATACAAAAATTAGTCCTGCGTTGTCTGGCTAAATCACCTAGCGATCGCCCTCAAAGCGTGGGAGAAATTATCCAAAATCTCAATGAAATTACCACAAGTCTTCAATCAAAATTAACATTAAATCAGAGGACTACTCTCAACAATCCATCTTTGTCTAATAAGTCTCTTTCTGAGCTAGATAACTATTTTTTACAGCAGTATTGGCCTCAAAATAAACCCAAGCAAAAAATCGTTTTTCCTAGATTAAAACATTTTAATAATGAAGTTTTACCTAGTCTTTGGGTAATGCTCGACAAGGATGATATCCATAATATTAACTATAATATTCGCTACAATAAATTTTTATTTCAAAGCTATCCTCATCCCATGATTTTATGGCTTACTGTACTGTACAGTATTGAAAATGGCCCGCGCTGGTTACCTTGTTATTTAGATCTTAAGGATAAAATTGGCCAAAAAGTAACTCAAGCCCTAGGAGATTCCAAGCAATATCATGTTTTATTTTTTGCTGTTAATAACCCTGAGAAATGTCAGCAGGTAATAAGTCTTAAAATGATGCTTAAACAAAGAACTATGCTTAAGCAATGGGCTTCTGTTAGTAGTAATTTAAGTTTGCAAGATTCTAGACAAGTAACAGCAACTAAAAGACTGCTAAAAAAGAACTTTGAATATCTTAAGCCAAAAATTATTGTCGATCTTCAGAAAGCCCATACTCAAGAAATACATGGTTAAGCAACGATCAAGAGATATTTTGATTCCATTCTGAAGCAGCGTCATTTACTGCTTGTTCGACAGTTTTTTCTTGCAACATTGCTGCTTGTAAATTTTCATAAATTATTTTTTGTAACTTATTGATATCTTTAACTACTGGCACTAATACTTCTGCATCCTGTAGTTGAAGAGCACTAATTTTCCTCGCTTGCTCTAAGAGCGTAACATTTTCTTTTACTTCTAACTCTTGAATATATTGCTCAACTGCGCTGAGATTAGAAGGTAAAACATTTGCTGCTTTAGCAAAAGCTAATTGATTTTTACTATTGGTAACAAATAGGGCATATTTTACTGCTTCATCTACTTTATCTGTATCACCAGGAATCACTAAATTCATCACGGCAACATTTTTCTTTCCTGTTTTTCCTGTAATTTGAGGTGCTGCCAACGATTGTTCATAAATAGTTGGTGCATTATTGGCTATGGATTTAAAAAATTCTGCTCCCGTACTTAATAAAGCGATTTCTCCTGCTTGATATAATTCGATCGCATGACGATGTCCTTGAGTTAAAACTTCTGGGGGTAATAATCCTTCCTGGTACAAATCCACCCAATAGCGAAAGGCTTCTATTCCCTCAAGAGTATTAAAAGCTGCTTTGCCATTCTCATCAACTAATTTAACTCCCATTTGCACTAAAGACTCTAACACTTCATTGGAATCACCTGGAACAAAAGTTACAAAAAAAGCATATTTATCGGTTTTATTTTTGACTTTTTTGGCTACTTGTGCTAGCTCTTGATAGGTTGCTGGAGGTTGAGTGATGCCAGCTTGATTTAACAGAGTTTGATTATAAATCGTCACCAAGGTAGTTAGGTACCAAGGAATGCCAAAAGTTATCAGCTCACATTGATTCGGTTGACATACCTCGATAGTATTAGCTTGCCAAATTTTGGGTAAATATTCCTCTTGTCTTGATAGAGGAATTTGCTCAGCTAAATTTAGCCAAGCATTACGACTAGCTAACTGAGCAGCAAAATTAGGGTTAAGATTGACCACATCTGGGGCTGTTTGCGCTGATACTGCCGTTAAGATTTTGCTTTCCATCGCATTCCAGGGTACATCTACCCAGCGAACTTTTACCCCTGGGTTACTGGCTACAAAATTATCATTAACCTCGTTAAAATATTGAGTAAACTGGGGTTGTAACTGCATCGTCCAAAATTCTAATTCTTGAGTTGAAGAAGATGAGGGAACAGGATTACAACTGATTAACCAGCTTAAGACTAAACCTACCAAAGACCACAAACAAAAATTTTGTAGTATGGTAGATTGCTGTAGTACAGTAGCTATGCTTCGATAAATGTTAAGATTTTTAAGTATTGGGTAAAAATAGAATATCTTGTTCATCATAGAATAAAAAAAATCTAGTCATTATTTAATATTATGAGCTAGATTGGATACCAAAGGAAAAAAAAGGTCGATCGCCTAATTTCTAAGTAAAAACACGGAATTTGTTCCGTAAAAATACGATAATTGAGAAGTTAAAATGTTCAATTTCTTAAGTAATATTTTTGGTGGTAAGAGTAAAGGAGTAGGACTTGAAATTTCTCCTGATAAAATTACTCTTGCTCAACTAACCAAAAAAGGACAACAATATAAACTGGTTAAATATCATGCTGTTGATGTTCCCGAAGATATGTTTGAAGAGGGACAAATTACTAATTCTCTGGCTCTAGCAGAATTAATTGAGCAACTGCTCAAAGAAGCTAAAGTAAAACCCAAAAAAATAGCAACAGCAGTCCCCATGCGAGAGGCTATTATCCGCATAATTCCCATTCCTGCTGAACTTAATGACCAAGAATTGCGGGATATGGTCTTAAATCACGAAGCTGGTTTGTACTTACCCTATCCACGAGAAGAAGTAGATTTAGACTATCAAAAACTAGGTTACTTTGTGGATGAAGATGGCATTGAAAAAGTACAGGTATTGTTAGTAGCAACCCGGCGAGAAGTGACCGATTTATACCTAGAAACTTTTCAACAAGTAGGGTTAAAAATAAACGTTTTAGAAATCAATAGTTTTGCGCTGATTCGTACCATCAGAGAGCAATTAAAACAGTTTTCTTCTAACGAAGCAGTAGTACTAGTAGATATAGAATTTGACAGTACTGAAATAGCCATCATTGTTGATGGAGTACCTCAGTTTTCTCGCACTGTTCCCATTGGTACTTATCAAATGCAAACTGCCTTGGCGCAAGCAATGAACTTACCAACCTCTAAAAATACCGAGCTACTTCAAGAAATTACTATTCCTACCAATATAGACCAAACAAGTACTAGTTCTACCAGTAGTCAAACTTGGATTAATCCTGGAATGGACTCTTTGTTGAGAGTAATGGGAGAATTAATCGATGAACTGCGTCGTTCCATTAATTTCTACCTCAACTCTAGTGGTGATGTTGAAGTAGTGCAGCTACTTCTGGCTGGTCCTGGTTCAGGTTTAGCACAAATTGATGAATTCTTCACTAAAAAGCTAAGCTTACCAGCAATGCAAGTAGATCCCATCTCGGCCTTATCCTTGAAGATGAATGAGGATATGTCGCCTATGAAACGTGCGAGTTTAGGTACTGTAATTGGTTTAGGGATGAGAATGATTTAACTATGTATAATCTCAATATTAATTTTCTCAAAGATCGCAAGTTAGATGCTCAAACGAGTGACAGTCTTGCCAGAAAGAAACAAACAACACCAATCAATGAAAGAATACCGATCGTTGTTGGAGCAGCAGTAGGTGCAGCTTTTGTAGTAGCTTCTGTTGCTAGTTTGCTAGTCATTAATCAGCAAACAGCCTCAACCAAGAAAGAAATTGCGGTTCTAGAAAGCGAAATCAACAGGCTGCAAGGTCAAAATGAAGAGGTTGAGAAATTACAAGCGCAAATAACTCAGATTAAACAAAATACTGAAGCTTTGGTCAGTGTTTTTAAGAATATAAAGCCTTGGTCATCCTTATTAGAGGAAATTAGCCTGGTTATTCCTCCCACTGTCCAAATTAAATCGATCCAATCTCGGGATAAAAATCTCACTTTTACAGGTATTGCGAGTTCCTATGATGATGTTAATGATTTTGTGCTCACTTTAAAAAAATCCCGATTTCTCGACTCCCAAGAGACCGCATTGACCAAAAGTAACTATGGCAATAACCCTAATTCAGTTCAATTTCCTGAGCAATCTCAGGGTAGAGATTCTCTATCCAGTGAGGAGCAACCCATTGTTACTCTGCCAGAAATCGTTAGTTTTTCCATTACGACAAAACTAAGTGACATACCTGCTTCTGAATTAATTAACGAACTTAATCGTAGAGGGGCTATCGGTTTAGTCAATCGTATTAGAACTCTTGAAAAAAAAGGAATAATTCAACCATGACTACTTCATTTACTTCTACATCATTTACTTCCACTGAAACAAATGATGATTTCGGGGAATTTAGTAATTATCCCGTTGCCTTTGGCATTACTTTTACCCCTAAAGTAAGCGGTATTGCCGCCGGCATAGGTGGATGTTTAATCGCTGCTTATTTAATCTGGTCTCAAGTTTTACCAGCTCTAAATAGCTACAATCAACTCCAACAAGATAAGCTCCAAAAAGAGCAACAACTGAGTCAGTTAAAAACATTAAAAGTAGAAACTAAAATTCAGGCCAAAAAAGCTGAACTTCAAGAAGCTCAAGATATTCAGGCAGAGGTAATTAAATTATTTACCCAAGAAAATCATTTAGAAACTCTGTTAATCGATGTCAATAGTTTTGTTAATGCTACCAATGTACAATTAAATAGTTATACACCAGGAAGTGAAACAGAAGTTACAGATAGCTCCTTCGGAGAATTAGCTAACGGAAAAATAAAAACTAAAAGCTATAACTTAAATGTGGAAGGAAGTTTTGCTCAACTTCAATTATTTTTACAAGATATCGAAAGACTTCAACCACTCCTAGTAATTAGAGAATTTAGTGCTAGCATTATGAACGAGCAAAATTATTTACTTCAGCAAGATAAGGTAGTAGTTACCGGACAACCAAAACTGCAAACTACTATGACTGTAAATGCTGTTTTTCCTACGGGTAAATAGCCATACTTACCGAAAGCACAATCAACACTATTCAATAACCTCATAAAATAATCACTAACTTTAGGTGAAGGAGTGCAATCAATCATGAGAAAAACTAAAAATTATCTTCGAGTTTTAAGTGGGGCAACTGCGATGTTGCTTGGCGTACCTTCTTGGGCGATCGCTAATAGTAATTTAACTTTTAAGACGAGCCAATCCCAGTTACTAGCTCAAGCGCCAGAAAATGCCAGTAATCAGGAAGTTTTGTTACCCAACCCTGTTATCCGTATCGATGGGCAACCAATACAACCAACTGAACCTACACCACCTCCATTCTTACCGAGGGCAGTAGCACCACCAGTCGGAGATATGGCTGTGTCAAATATTCAAAATACCTCTCCTAAACTAATTGAATTGGGAACAACAGCCCTAGTACCTCGGTTGGTATTGAGGGAAGCGCCAGTAAGAGAAGTTTTATCTTTGCTAGCCAGAGCTTCAGGCTTAAATTTAGTATTTACCGACAATGCAGCTACCGCTGCTGATGTCAATAATACTATTTCATTAGATTTAGAAAACGAACCCATTGACGATGTTTTCAATTGGGTGTTAATGGTTTCTGGGTTAAAAGCTAGTCGCAAAGGCAATACCATCTTTGTGGGTGATAACTTACCCTTTGCTGCTCGCAGTGTGATTACCCGTAGCATTCGCATGAACCAGTATTCAGTAGTCGCTGCTGCTACTTTTTTAGCCACTCAAGGAGCGTCTATGAAAATAATTGATGTAGAGCCAGGTGAAGGTGATGAAGAAGCACAAGTTTCAATTAAGGAGAATTATGTATCCGAAGCCGAAGGAGAAAAATTAATCTTAAGAGGATTAACCGTACATGCTGATGAAATCAACAACAACATTGTCTTAGTTGGCACTCCCCATTTAGTACAAATTGCTACCTCTTTCCTCACTCAGCTTGACGTGCGCCGCCGTCAGGTAGCAGTTAACGTAAAAGTAGTTGATGTGCTACTTAACAATGAATATAGCTTTGGCAGTAGCTTCTCCGCTGGTATTGATGATACAGGGATAGTTCAAGATGGCGGGGTAGGAGTGATTAACTTCGGTACTAATGACATAAATATGACTAATATAAATGAGGATACGGGAGAGCGAGAGCGCTCACCTGGTTTTGGCGATCCCAATGAAGGGGAAGTTAGTCCTTTTGGAAGCACTGCAGACCCAGAAAATATAGGTGAATTATCAGGGAGCACACTTCCGGAAGATTTCAACGTGGCTAATGCCTTTCTAGCTCAGTTGCGTTCTACCATTACAAGTGGTAATGCCAAGATTTTGACCGATCCCACCCTGGTAGTTCAGGAAGGGCAAGTTGCTGAAGTTGAATTAGTAGATAACGTTGTCACCAGTGTTAATACTACTATCGATCAATTAAGTGGAGTAAGAACCACCACTCCCGTAATTGAACCTGCTGGTTTAGTTCTTAGTGTTGCCATTCAAAAAATTGATGATAACGGTTATGTTTCTCTAATAACTGAGCCTGTAGTCAGCGCACCAGGAGAAACACTCTTTTTTAACAGCGGTGATGGCGCTATTAACCAAATTACCCCCCTAGTAGAAAGAAGAGTCTCTTCTGGTTTAATTCGCCTGCGGGATGGTCAAACCCTGGTCTTGTCAGGAATTATACAAGAAATCCAGAGGACGAGTGTAGGTAAAGTTCCTATTTTCGGAGACTTACCCGTATTAGGTGCATTATTTAGATTTACCCAAAATGAAACTGACCGCACGGAAGTTGTCGTCTTACTTACCCCTCAGGTTCTCAATGATTCCAACCCTTATAGCGGTTTTGGTTATAACTATACTCCCTCTCGAGAGACGGGTGAATTTTTACGAGACCAAGGTTTAAATATTCCTACTAACCCCTAAGGGAATTGTTTGAGGAAAGAAAGCAGGGCATACTCGAATCGGAGGTTAATTTGTGTTTTAAACTACAGTTAACCCGAGCATAATCAATGATAATGTATTTGGTCTGAAGATCCTGTCTGCATAGACAGTTAACAACTTTTCCATGAAACCATTAATTATTGTTTGTGCTTTAGGTCGCACTGGTTATAAAATTTATAGTCTGCTCAAACAGCAAGGTGCTAATGTGGTAGGCATCAGTGCGACTCCTCTTTCTACTCAACCAGACGATCAGATCGTCGTGGGCAATCTTCGTTCCCATCAAACTCTCATTAAAGCAGGAATTCAATATGCTAGTACGATTGTCTTAGCCAGTAGCGATGATAGTCTTAACCTGGCTATTCTGACTGAGGCTCGAACCATTAACCCCAAAATACGCATTATCAACCGTTTATATAATTATGCTCTGGGAGAAAGATTAGATTATACTTTACCAGATCATTTAACGATGAGTGTATCTTCTCTGGCTGCACCAATATTTGTTTTCGCAGCCTTGGGCAATAAGGCGATCGGACATTTATGCCTGTTTGACAAAACCTGGCCACTTTATGAAGAAAAAATTACCTACGATCATCCTTGGTTGGGTTTAGAATTAGCTGAGCTGTGGGATAATTTAGAAAGAATGCTAATCTATTACTTACCTGCGAAAGGAGAGATAGATTTAGTTTCCGCTGTAGTAGAAGGGAAAAAGCTACAAGTGGGAGATCATCTGATTATAGGCACAAAACCAACTAAAACCAATAAAAGTCGTCTTTCTCTACGAAAATGGTTGAAAGCTCTTTTTAATATTCGCAAATATAAAGAACATGGACGTCCTGTAGTTGTAGTTAGCTTTACTCTCTTAGTCACAATTTTGTTAGCTACCTTTACTTATGTTTGCGTCAACTTGAATATTTCGCCAGTAGATGCTCTTTATTTCAGTGTCGGCATGATTACTGGTGCAGGAGGAAAAGAAGAGGTGGCCGAAAGTGCCTCCGATGGGATTAAAATTTTTACCGCAGTCATGATGATTGTCGGTGCTGGAGTAATTGGTATTTGCTATGCTCTGATTAACGATTTTGTTTTAGGTAGTCGCATTAAACAGTTTTGGGATGCAGCCAGAGTTCCCTCCCACAATCACTATATTATCTGTGGATTGGGGGGAATTGGCATGGCCATTGTCAGAGAGCTGCGTCAACAGGGACATGAAGTGGTAGTAATTGAATGCGATCATAGCAATCGTTTTTTGCACTCGGTTCGTTCCTTAGGTATTCCAGTGATAGTTGAGGATGGGACTTTAGCCAATACTCTTAAAGCAGCTAATGTGGAGGGAGCAGAAGCCCTGATCGTGGTAACTAGCAATGATATGAGCAATGTAGAGATTGGTTTAACTGCAAAAGCATTAGTCCCCAAATTACCGATCGTTCTTCGCATTAGAGATAGTCAATTTGCCCTCTCAGCACAAGAGGTATTTCAATTTGAAAATGTCCTTTCCCCCACAGAATTAGCAACTTATTCTTTTGCCGCAGCAGCTTTAGGGGGTAAGATTCTCGGTAATGGGATGACTAAGGATCTGCTTTGGGTGGCTTTAGCAACTATGATTACGGCCAACCATCCTTTTTGCGGGAAAACCGTGCAAGAAACCTCAATTAATACTGATTATGTGCCTTTATATTTGCACAGAAATGGTCAAAATATTCATAGTTGGCAATTACTGCAAACCTATTTAATTGAAGGAGATGTTTTATATTTAACTATGCCGGCGACTAGATTAGAACAATTATGGCGTACTACTCCTGCCTCTCCTCTAATTCTCAGTTAATACGGAATCACCTCAGAAACAGTGGCAATAGAATTTAGGGCTTTACTGATTTATCTCAGAAGGAAAACGCCTTTCCAGCTTGCTTTTGAAGATGGGAAAGCAATTTTTGAGCATCAGCAGTTATTTTATCTCCCCAGAGGTTTTCTTGCAGAAATTCGATCTCAGCAAAGCGTTTATCTAAGTTTAGTGCAGACTCAGCTAATTTTAAAGCTTTTTCTGGTTTTCCTTGGGTATATAAAGCAACAGCTAGGGCTAGTTGAGGTTCAGCGGATTGGTCATCAATGCTAAGGGATTGTTGGAATTGTTGGATTGCTTCTTCTATTGCACCTTGTTCATATTTAATTAAGCCAATGTTGTTGTAGACAAAAGCATAATTAGGGTTGAGACGAAGGGCTTGATTATAATCATTAATCGCCTTTTGATATGCTCCTATTTTTTTATAGGTAGTACCTCTATTGTAATAAGCCCTAGCATAATGGGGGTCAAGGTGCAGAGCCTGATTATAATCATCAATCGCTTTTTGATATTTTCCGATAGCCGAATAAGTAGTACCTCTATTGTAATAAGCCCTGGCATAATGGGGATCGAGACTCAGAGCTTGATTATAATCATTAATCGCTTTTTGATATGCTCTTATTTTTTTATAGGTAGTCCCTCTGTTATTATAAACAGCAGCGTAATTGGGATCGACACGGAGAGCTTGATTATAGCTTTCGATCGCTTTTTGATATTCTCCTCTTTTGTAATAAGTCAAGCCTCTATTATTATAAGCAACAGCATAATTAGGGTCGAGATAGAGAGTTTGTTTTTGATATTCTCCTCTTTGTTTATGAGCAATGTCTCTCCCTGCATGAGCTGTTTTTGAGTCTAAGATGAGATTTACTTTGTAGGGGAGAAACTGGTTTTGAAGTTTTGTTTGTAGCTGTTGCTTACTCGATGCTGGTTGAGTACCTACTATTCCTAGGATAAGGCATGGTACTGAAATAGTTACCCAAGACAAGTTTCTAGCAGTATAATACATTTTTTTTCAATCTAGAATATTTAGGCTTGTTAGTATAATGCCCAAAAACTCAAAACAACCGATCTCAATATTGCTTGGTTAAGGAGAAAAGGAGCCTAGTTCGCGTTAGTGCAGACTATTGATAGTTGTTAAAATAACTATTTTAGATTAACTTTGCCTAGCAATTTAGCTCGCAAACTTTTAATTTTATCTCGATAATTAGCCGCTTCTTCAAACTCTAAATTTTGAGCGCATTCTTTCATTTTAGCTTCTAATTGTGTAATTAAATCTGGTATTTGCTCTAAAGAAAGATTATCACTTTGTTCATATACTTGTTGTAATTGTTGATTGTTTAAGCGGCGAGATATGTCTAAAAACTCTAAAATCGAGTTACTAGATTTCTTAATAATACTTTGAGGAGTAATGCCATATTTATGGTTATATTCTAGCTGAATCTTACGTCTTCTAGCAGTTTCTTGTAAAGCTTTGTCCATACTTTCGGTAAGGTTATCCGCATATAAAATAGCTTGTCCTCGCACGTGACGTGCTGCCCTGCCAATAGTTTGAATGAGAGATTTTTCTGAGCGTAAAAAGCCTTCTTTATCTGCATCCAAAATAGCTACTAAGGACACCTCCGGCAAATCTAAACCTTCCCTCAATAAATTGACCCCAATTAAAACATCAAAATTTCCTTCTCTTAAAGCTTGTAAAATTTCAATTCTTTCAATAGATTGAATCTCTGAATGGAGATATTGTACCTGAATATCTCGCTCTTGGAAATACTCAGTCAAATCTTCCGCCATACGCTTGGTTAAAGTTGTAATTAAAACCCTTTCTTTTCGCTTAATTCTCTCCTTAATTTCCCCTAATAAATCATCTACTTGTCCTTCAGTTGGACGGACAAAAATTTCTGGATCAACTACTCCAGTTGGGCGGATAATTTGCTCAATAATTTTACCTTGAGATTGTTCAAATTCCCAGTTACCAGGGGTAGCAGAAACAAAGATACATTGATTAACTTTTTGCCAAAATTCCTCTGCTTTTAAAGGGCGATTATCCGCCGCACTAGGTAATCTAAATCCATGGTCAATTAATACTTGTTTGCGGGCGCGATCGCCATTATACATACCCCTAATTTGCGGCACGCTAACGTGAGATTCATCAACTACTAATAGCCAATCTTGAGGAAAATAATCAACTAAACATTCTGGCGGTTCACCTAGTTTTCTTCCTGCTAGATGACGAGAATAATTTTCTACTCCATTACAATAACCTACTTCCTGCAACATTTCCAAATCGTAGCGGGTACGTTGAGATAACCTTTGAGCTTCTACTAATTTTCCTTGATGCTCTAGTTCAGTTAATCTTTGCTCTAATTCCAGGGTAATATCTTCCAGAGCTTGCTCTAATTTCTCCTCTGGGGTAACAAAGTGGCGCGCTGGATAAATATTGACTTGATTTAGTGGTTGTAATATTTCTCCTGTAACAGGATCTAAGAGCGAAATAGCCTCAATTTCATCCCCAAAAAACTCAATTCTAATCACCCGATCTTCATAGGCAGGAACAATTTCTAACACATCACCTAGGGAGCGAAAATTACCTCTAGATAACTCGACATCATTGCGGGTATATTGCACCGAAACTAAATCTCTTAATAGTTGTCGAGGATCGGTTTGAGAGCCTACTTTTATCGCAATAGCTGCTTTGAGATATTCAGCCGGAATACCTAACCCATAAATACAACTAATGGAAGCAACCACAATTACATCTCGGCGCTCAAAAAGAGATCTAGTAGCTGAGTGACGTAACATGTCAATTTCATCGTTGATAGAAGCAGTTTTTTCGATATAAGTATCAGTAACGGGAATATAAGCCTCTGGTTGATAATAGTCATAATAACTAATGAAATATTCCACCGCATTCTCAGGAAAAAACTGCCTTAATTCATTGCATAATTGAGCAGCAAGAGTTTTATTATGAGCTAAAACCAAAGTTGGTTTTTGCCATTGGGCGATCGCACAAGCCAAAGAAAAAGTTTTCCCAGTACCTGTGGCACCTAATAAGGTTTGAAAACGATTGCCATTCTGGAGAGATTTAAGTAATTGGGCGATCGCCTGAGGTTGATCCCCTGTAGGTTCAAAAGGAGCTTGCAAATGAAAGAGACTCATGGGAGTATAATAAAATTAAATCTTAAGAGAAAATAAAATGCTAAAGTCTATAAAAATAATCCTACCAAAAAGCTTAAGGGCAGTAGATATTTAGTAGTACAACCAGTTCAGGAGAAAATAACTATGACCACAGAAACTTTAGAAGCTAACAGCAATCAAACCGAGCAACATACCTCTGCACAACCAGAGAAGGAAGTAGTTGCCCTCAAACTTGCAGGTGAATCAGCTTTACTGCCTGGAAACCGTCCTGTAGAAGCAAAACACCTTCAGGTTGTTCATACCTATCCTTCCGTAGGTGGTGTACGCCCGGTAGTTAAAAGTGGACTTGATATTAAAGGTACTATGACCGTATCTGGAAGTCGTCCTATTACCGCTAGTCATCTACATATCAGTGAAACATATAAGGTAATGGGTAGTCGTCCCGTTGCATCTAATCAAATTGACGATCCTTTGATGTTGATGGGTTATCTTGACTAGTTACCATCCTAAATCAATCTTACTAAAGGCGTACCAGTAGTACGTCTTTAAATTTTTGTTTATACTTAGAACCAGTTAGTATATACACTAATGAGGACTGCTTAGATATCCTTTTAAAAATATTTGGCAAAAAACTAGAAAATGGAGATCGTAAGTAAATGACCGAGCCAGAAAAAAAACTGTCAGCAAAACAAAGGTCTAGACGTAATTTTTTAGGACAATCTCTCTTCACAGCAGGAGCAGCGATCGCTGCTCCATGTTTACTCAAAGCTAGTCAAAATAAAAATGTATCTGCCTCAAATGCTCTAGTTGAACGCGAAACCAGGATAAAAATCAAAATAAACGGTCAACTCAAGACACTTAATGTCGAACCACGAGTAACATTATTAGATGCACTCAGGGAAAACCTGGGATTAACAGGCAGTAAAAAAGGGTGTGACCACGGTCATTGTGGAGCTTGTACAGTATTAATAGATGGGCAGCGAGTCTATTCTTGTCTTACTCTAGCGGTGATGCAAGAAGGTAGAGAAATTACCACGATTGAAGGTTTAGCAACAGGAGATAATTTAGATCCAGTACAAACGGCATTTCTGGAGAATGATGGTTTTCAATGTGGCTATTGTACCCCAGGTCAGATATGTGCTTCCGTGGCCTTGTTAGATGAAGTCAAAAATGGTTATGTTAGTTATGTTACCTCCGATCTAAATAACTCACCGACCTTGGCTTCTTTATCTGAAACTGAAATCAAAGAGAGAATGAGTGGTAATCTATGTCGTTGCAGCGCATACAATGGGATTGTCGCAGCTGTACAGCAAGCTGCTGGGCAAACTCCCCCCTCTCCTGCTGCTTCAGGTGAACATAGCCAAACAGGGTAGGGAAGAAAATCGATGAAAAATTTTACTTATGTCCGCGCTAACTCGATCGAAGATGCTGTCAGTAGGGCAACAAGCGATCGCCAAGCGATGTTTATTTCAGGTGGAACTAATTTAGTCGATCGCCTCAAAGTTTTTCTAGACGAGCCATCCCAACTTGTTGATGTATCTCGTTTGCCAATGAAACAAATCGAACGAACCAAGGAAGGAGGCTTAAAAATTGGTGCGCTAGTTACCAATACCAACTTAGCCAATCATATCGAAGTACGACGCAATTATCCCTTGCTCTCTAGGGCAATTCTGGCTGGAGCTTCTCAGCAAATCCGTAATCTGGCAACGGTAGGGGGAAATCTGATGCAGCGCACGCGCTGTCCTTACTACTACGATACGGCTTTTGCTTGCAACAAACGCCAACCAAATACAGACTGTCCAGCAGCAACAGGGATTAATCGCATTCATGCCATTTTGGGAGCTAGTGAGAGTTGTGTAGCAGTTAATCCCTCAGATATGTCCGTCGCACTGGCAGCCTTAGATGCGGTCGTAGAAGTTCAAGGAATGGAGGGTAAGCGGGAAATTCCCTCGATCGATTTTCATCGTTTGCCTGGCAATACTCCCGAGCGCGATACTAATTTAGAACCTGGAGAATTGATTACCGCAGTAATTCTACCTCCGTTATCATTTGCCAAATCTGGGGTATATCTTAAGTTACGCGATCGCGCTTCTTATGCCTTTGCTTTAGTTTCTGTAGCTACCGCTTTAGAAGTCGCCGGAGCACAAATTAAAACTGCTAGAGTTGCTCTGGGGGGAGTGGCTCATAAGCCTTGGCGGGCAATGGAAGCAGAAGCATTTTTAATTGGCAAAACAGCAAATAAATCTAGTTTCGAGCAAGCAGCAGCAATAGCCTTAAAAGATGCTAAACCCCTTGCTCATAATGGATTCAAAGTAGAACTATCTCAAAGAGCAATTCGTCGCGCCCTTACCGTTTCAGCACAAGGAGGAGGTTTAATATGAATCAAATGATGGGGAAATCAGTTAACCGTAAAGACGGGCGAGCCAAGGTGACAGGACAAGCAACTTACGGAGCAGAACATCAAATTCAGGGTCTGGTTCACGGCTATTTAGTAACTGCAACTATTGCTAAGGGAAATATTCGTAAAATCGACACTCAACAGGCAAAGCGATCGCCAGGAGTTATTGCTGTTTTCACCCACAAAAACCCACCCAAAATATTTACCCCTAGTAACGACCGGGTGAATTCCAAAATTTACGAAGCTCGGCTACCTTTATCAGATAACAAGATTCATTATGCAGGTCAAATCGTGGGCTTAGTGGTAGCCGATACTTTTGAAAGAGCGCGAGATGCTGCTCATCAAATCGAGATTGAATACGAAACTCAGCCACCCCAAGTCAAGGCCGAAAAAGCGAACTATCAAAAAGCTACTAATATGTTTGGCGAAGATATGGAATATCTCGCCCGGGAATTCCAGACAGGTGATGTTTCCGTAGGTACTGGTGTAATGGTAGAAGGGACTTATACTACTGAAATGGAAATTCATGCACCAATGGAACCTCACGCATTGGTAGCCCATTGGCAAAATCAAGATTCAGTCACGATTTACGAACCAACTCAGTGGGTAAAAGGTTCTCAGAGAACTTATGCTGAACTTTTCGGTGTTACCCAAGAGAGGGTGCGGATCGTCAGTCCTTATATCGGTGGTGGATTCGGTTCAAAAGCATTTCCCTGGCCTCATGGTATTCTTTGTGTTGCTGCTGCTAGAGCCATTAAGCGCCCTCTTAAGGTTGTTGTCTCTCGTCGCCAAATGACTGCTAATACAGGACATAGATCCCAAACTGAACAAACTATTCGCATAGCAGCAAATGCTGTAGGAAAATTAACAGCGATCGAGCATATCGCCAAATCTTCTACTTCGACCGTTGATGTATTTACCGAACCCTGTACTGGCATCACCCCTGTCATGTATGCCACGCCAAATATGAAACTAAAACAAGAGATAGCAGTACTTAATGTGGGTACGCCTACTTTTATGCGTGCGCCTGGTGAAACTCCAGGCATGTTTGCTTTGGAGTCTGCTATGGACGAATTAGCCTGGGAACTGAAGATAGATCCAGTCGAATTGCGATTGAGAAATGAAACCAAAGAACATCAACGCAAAAAACTGCCCTTCTCAGCTAAATATTTTGCTGAATGTTTGCAAACAGGGGCAGAAAAGTTTGGTTGGAGTCAACGTCAGATGCAACCGCGCTCGCAGCAACAAGGAGAACTTTTAGTCGGTTGGGGAATGGCATGCGCAACCTTTCCCGCTTTCCGCAGGGGGACATCGGCTAAAGTACGCTTACTCCGCGATGGAACGGCTCACGTTTTAACCTCTGGAAACGACATGGGAACGGGAGCTTATACTGTAATAGCAATGACTGCTGCTGAAACTCTAGGACTTCCTGTCGAAAATATTAGGGTGGAGTTGGGCGATTCTATTATGCCAGATGGCGGGATTGCTGGAGGCTCTCAAATGACGGCTTCTCTTACTCCTGCAGTTTTAACTGCTTGTCAGCAAGTTCTGGAAACAGCGCAAGCCAAAAATGCCCAAGAAGCTTTGGTCAAACTCCGCGAGTCGGGACGTGCAGCCTATGAAGCAACTGCATCCTCCGCTCCTGGGGAAGAGGGCAAAAAGTTTGCTTTTAACTCTTGGGGGGCTCATTTTTGTGAAGTTACGGTAGATGAGGAAATTGCCCGCCTTCAGATAACTCGTTGGGTTTCGGTCATGAATATTGGCAGAGTTCTCAATAGTAAAACGGCAGCCTCTCAGATACGCGGTGGTGTAATTATGGGCATTGGACAAGCTTTAATGGAAGAATGCCATTTCGATCCAGCTACTGGCTATCCCGTAGTTTACGACTTAGCAACCTATCACTTTCCCGCCCATGCCGATATTCCCCGTATTGAAGTTACTTTTGTCGGTGAGCCAGACATTAATTTTAATCCCATGGGGGTTCGTGGATGTGGAGAAATTGGGATTACGGGGGTATCTGCTGCTGTTGCTAATGCGGTCTATCACGCTACAGGTAAACGTATCCGTAGTTTACCCATTACTCCCGATAAGTTGTTGATCTAAAGGTAAATTAGTTGCTGTAAATTAGAAAAAAATGCACGAATTACAAGCAATTACTGAGGCTTTTGAGTCAAGCCAACAAAAAGGAGAAACTACTTTTTTGGCAACTATAGTTAACACTTTTGGTTCTACTTATCGTCAAAAAGGAGCAAAAATGTTAATTACAGAAACAGGCGAAATGGTAGGAACTTTAAGTGGAGGTTGTGTAGAAAATGATATCTTTCAATATACTAAACAAATATCCAATGAACCTCTGTTAATAAGTTACGATGCTACTTCAGAAGAAGACGACCTTATTTGGGGTTTCGGATTGGGTTGTAATGGTGCAGTACAAATATTACTAGAAAAACTCGATCGCCTTCATAATCTCTCCCCCCTAAATTTAATGATTCAATGTCGGAAACAGCAAAAATATGGCGCGATCGCTACTATTTTTGCTGTAGAAGGTGAGATTGATTTAAAAATTGGCTCTCGTTTTATTCTTTATCCTGACGATACCACCTACACCAATATTCAAGCTCGAGAGTTAAAAAAAGCGATCGCCCGTGACACTATTGCTGCTAAAAATACGCGACAATCGATTGTTAATCAATACATATTATCATCGGGTAGTGTAGAAGTTTTTATCGAAGTTATTAAACCCCCCACTTCTGTGATTATTTTTGGTGCGGGTCGAGATGCTTTACCTGTAGTAGAATTAGCTAAAGCAATAGGCTGGCAAGTTAGCGTAGTTGATTGTCGCGCCCAAGAAAAAACTTATCAAAGATTTGCTTTAGCAGATAAAATTATTCTCACCCGTCGTGACATTATTAGTCAACAGATATCGGTGGATGAAAATACTGTAGCTATTGTAATGACTCACAATTATTTTGACGACCGCGATATTATCAAATTTCTGCTACCAACCAAAATTTCTTATTTGGGTGTGATGGGTTCAAAGAATAGAATCGCTAAGATAATCAAAGAACTAAATCCTACTCAGACCCAATTAGAAAAATTATACAGTCCCATCGGTTTGGATATTGGTGCGGATACTCCCACAGAAATTGCTAGCGCGATCGTTACTGAAATTCAAGCAGTTTTTACTAAACGTAACGCTGGTTTTTTAAAACATTGCTCTCAACCTCTCCATCAAAGATACAATATTCAGCAAAAGCAAGTCGGACAACTAGAAAAGGTCTTGAAAGTTGAACCAAAATAAAAACAAAAAAAGTTCTATAGCTGCCATTATTCTTGCTGCTGGTGCATCGAGACGGATGGGTCAACCAAAACAATTATTACCCTATCGAGGACAAACTTTACTTAGCTATGTTATTCAATGTGTGATCGCTTCTTCTTGCAGTCCAGTAATAGTAATATTAGGAGCAAATGCCGAGCAAATAGAACCAGAAATATCTAGACTTCCCATCAAAATAGTTAAAAATACTGAATGGAATCAAGGGATTAGTAGCTCTATTCGTTATGGAATTACCTATGTTCAAGAGCAATTTTTCAACATAGATGCAGTAGTTTTTCTTACCTGCGATCAGCCTTTTGTTTCAGCGAGAATTATCGAACAACTAATTGATGTTTATAATTCAACCAATAAATTGATAATCGCTAGCAATTACGGAAAAGCCACAGGAATACCTGCTTTATTTACTTGCCATTTTTTCTCGAAACTAATGGAGCTACAAGGAGATCGTGGTGCTAAAAAAATCATTAATCAATATCAATATTTAGTGCACCAAATATATTTTCCTCGTGGGGCAATCGATTTGGATACATTAGAAAACTATCAGAAGTTAATTTCAACAGATGAGCTTATTTAAGCTGGTCTAATTCTTAGCGATCGCACTGTATGATTTACAATTGGCGGTGCATTACTTTGTAGGGGTGGGTTCTGCATTTAATCATGTACCCAAACCATAAATGGCATAAACCCACCCCGAATATGTTTAATAAAATAACATTTATCTATGGTTTGGGCCAGGTTTATTTAATTAATTAATTGGTATCATAATTAATCGATGAACCTGCCCCTACAATAGGTCATTTTCCCTTCTCAATGGATGGGTGCATTTAATCATGTACCCAAACCATAAATGGCATAAACCCACCCCGAATATGTTTAATAAAATAACATTTGGTTATGGTTTGGGGCAGGTTTAATTAATTAACTAATTTGTGTCATAATTAATCGATGAACCTGCCCCTACAATTGCCATTTCCCCTTCTCAATGGATGTTTGAAAAACTTGCCCATCATCATTTTAATTCCCATGTACCATGTATGGCGATCGCTCTTTTGGGTTGTGGTTGGTACGTTACGCTGTCGCTCTTCGCACCCTACTGAAGGCGATCGCATGTTGTTCGTTGATGAATGGTTAGTGCAGGCGATCGCTCTTTGAGTTTTTGGTTTGTACGTTACCCAGCCACCTCGTCGTACCCAACTGAAGGCGATCGTACTACATAGAAGGCTTTCGCACTACTAAATTTCTGATTTCATCTGCTTCTTAGCAAGATAATGTTCGTCAAGGGCGCGTCTTAGCATCATTTTAATCACTGCTTGACGGCTAATGTTGAGTTCTTTTGCCATTTTCTCGAGTTCGGTGAGCATAGGGCTAGGAATTTCCAGGATAGTAGGCTCTATTTTCTGTCTTCTTCGTGACGTCATCTGACGGCGTGTTCCGACTTTTGTTGTTGTAGAGTCAAAATAGCGATCTATAACTTCTTCTCCTGCTTCAATTTTTTGTTCAATTTCGTCAATAGAAATATTGTTCATAAATTTCTCTCTCCCTTTTGGTACTTTTCCAATAAGTGATTAACCAGATATATTCCCCTTCATCATCATAACGAACTTCATAAACGACCGATAAAAGAGAATTTTTCAGAAAACCAATGGCAATAAATTGTTCAGGATCATCTTTTTTCATTCTTTCTACATAGTCGCCAGCCAAGATAGTAGCGACTTCATCTAGCGAGTATCCTCTCTTTCGCATCAGTTGTTGACTTTTATGATTATCCCAATCAAATCGCATTTATACCCCTTCTCAAAGCGATCGCTCTCCCTTGATAATCACTTAAAGCATAACGCATTAACATAAAGATCTTGCTCCGCCTTGCTACCATCCTAATCTTATAGGATAATTTGCTTAGAAATCAAATGCAAAAGCGTAAATTATTGTAGGGTTTCGTTCCTCAACCCTGGTATCAACTTAAGGAGCAGCACCTTGTCCAAAACTTGCTCTGAAATGAATTTCCCCAGCTAATAGAAAACGTTCATTAAAATGAACTAAAAAGTTTATAGTAACGCACCTCTAATCTCTCAGGGCTTTCTCCACCTCTCCTCAGAACCAACTCTCCTTTCTCAGCATCTCATCCTAGATCCCCAAGTGGTTAAATTACTGTTGCATCAACCAGGGTTAGATTCCCGACTCAGTTCTTGTTGTCAACTACTAGAAGCCAGCAGATTTTCTGCTCCTTTATACCTAGAAGCAGATGTACAGAAAGCACTAGAAACCTTGGTCAGAGAAGACTGGCAGAAACAACAACCTCTACGGCTCTATTTTCAAGGAAGCGACGCAGTAGGTAAACGCTCCACGGCTCAAATGCTCGCCCAAACCCTGGACGTTTCTTTATTAGTGGCTGACTTAGCAAGGATGGTAGAGGATAAAGCAAACTTTGAGGAAAAATTGCCACTTTTAGGACGAGAAGCCTGGTTTTTTAATCGTTTACTGTATCTAGATAACTTTGATGTTCTCTACCTTCAAGAAAATCAAATTTTCTATCAATCCTTTCTCAGAGAACTAGAGAAAAATCGAAGTATTACCATCCTTGCCGGGGTACAAACTTGGCTTCCTAGCGCTACAGCAGCAAAGGGTTTAATTACTGTTCCCTTTAAGATTCCTGAGTCTAGTCAGCGTCGAAATTGTTGGCAAACTCACCTGCAAGCAGCACAAATAAGCATTGAGGATAGAGAGTTAGAGATACTCAGCACTCGCTTTCTCCTCACCCCAGACCAAATTGCCGATGCTGTTGCCACTGCCTATAATACTGCCCGTTGGCAACAAATTGGCAAGAGCGAAAGTGAATCTTTACCCCATAATTCCATTGAAGACAATAGCCACAAAAACAAAAAGCCAACACCCTCATTTTGGCAGTTATGTAGTGCAGCTCGCGCTCAATCCGGCCATGATTTAGCCACCCTTGCCCGTAAAATAGAACCGAAATCTACTTGGGATGATATTGTCTTGCACCCGAAGCAACTGGGGCAATTACAAGACATTTGTAAAGAAGCAGAATATCGGGATTTAGTCCATCATCAATGGGGCTTTGCCGATAAATTATCCTTAGGAAAAGGTCTAAATGTGTTGTTTTCTGGTCCTTCTGGTACCGGAAAAACCATGGCTGCGGAGGTAATTGCCCATCACCTGCAACTAGACTTATATAAAATTGATTTGTCTCAAATAGTTAGTAAATACATCGGTGAAACAGAGAAAAACCTCAACCGAATTTTTACCGCCGCAACCAATTCTAATGCCATCCTCTTGTTTGATGAGGCAGATGCCTTGTTTGGTAAACGTTCTGAAGTTCAAGATGCCCGCGATCGCTATGCCAATATCGAAGTTAGTTATCTGTTACAAAAAATGGAAGACTATCAAGGAATTGCCATTTTAACCACTAACTTTCGTAGCAATATAGACCAAGCCTTTGAGCGGCGGCTGCGATTTACGATCGAGTTTCCCTTCCCAGATGCCAAGAATCGTCAGCTAATTTGGCAGAGAATTTTTCCCCAAAATGCACCAACTCACCCCCATTTAGATTTAGAGTTTCTGGCCCAAAATTTTGAAATTACAGGCGCTAATATTCGTAACATTGCGCTTACAGCAGCTTTTTTCGCAGCAGATGATAGCGGAGTAATTGAAATGGTACATTTAATCCGAGCAATGCGTCGGGAGTATCAGAAAATGGGACAAATTCTTCGGGACAAAGATTTAGGTAAATATTTCAAGCTGTAGCAACCAGTAAAAAATTTCTTGCTGTAAATTTTCTGTACTTAAGCGGAAGCTATTCATATTTTATCAGAAAACAGCTTGAAAGCCCTGTGCTTTTCAGCCTAAGCGAAACGTATTGTGCAGAGTCTTTAATCCTTTTTTTCCATCCTCTTATACCATTTTTCAAAAAGGATGACATAGTTAGGTGTGGAGAGGCGTATTCTGCAATAAAGAAAGAGTTAAACCACCGGCACAAACTACTGTATGAGCAGCATAATAGCTGTTTTTATGCGTCTTTACTCCTTCAATTTTATTACCTTGTTTTAACAAATAAATTACTGACTCAATTTTTATTTTTCCTCCTAAATTTAGAAAAGGTTGTTGATAGGCTAAATTAATTTTTTGGGGGTGAATATGACCGTGAGGAAATTTAAGACTTCCGGCGATCGCCTGTGGATTTAATAATGGTTCTAATTCTCAATTGCACCACTCTATATCTCAACAGAACCAGGTATTTTCGTTGCGCTCTTAAAGCGGGAGCGAAGCGCTGAACAGCGGCGCAATACGCATCCGGGAATAGCCTATTTACGTCTTAGATTTTAGCAACTCACTTTTTCGCATTGCTTTTGTATAATTTAATCTCTGGTAATCCTCCTTTAGGTATGCTAGTGATAAAATCAGCTCTTTTATCTTCTAAATAAGAAGAACCCCAAAAACTAAGTAATCCCAAAACTATTAACGCCGCTCCTATTTTTAATGGTATTCCGATTACTATCGATACCAAAGCTAACAAAATCAATACTTTCGCGCTTTTATCGCCAAGGTCTCTAATTTTGGCCAAAATCTCCATTGAATTGCGACAATGAGGGCAAAACTTAGAATGTTTGTTCCATCGTTCGTATAGTTTTTCGTCAGGAACTCTTTTCAGATTAGTTGCACCGAAAGGTTCACCACCAGCACATTGAGTTAACCATTTTCTAAAAACGCTCGAACCCACATCGGAAGTAGTAGGTAAATAATAAGCTTTAGACAAAGTTTGATTGGCTCGAGCATAAGCAACTTCTTGAATACTGATTAAGTTCAAATCTTGGTCGCTAAATCTATAACCACAAGAATGTTGCCAACCTATCAGCAAAGTTTCTGGTAAAAATTGCTGCCAAAAACTTTTTTTCTTGGGGTTGGTAAAGCCAAAAAACTGACCTATATATCGGCAATAACCAGGCTTGGTAGGAACAAAATATAGTTGAAATAAATATTTCATTCCGTTGCTATAGTCGTATATCGTTGTACTCGAACAAGGAGTTCTAAACTGTCGAAATGCCTCCATATCCTGGTTCATGATGTTATAGCCACTATGTTTGAGAGTAAATCCGCCTGGAGATATTTCTGAGACTAATTTATACTCTCGCATCGCTACTGCTTCTTCGGGAGAAAAAAAGCCCGATCCTTCATGTACAAATTGGGCATGAAAAGGGTCAAAACTGTTTTCTACTGATACTGCATAACCAACTGGTACTTCTTCCATATACCAGCTACCAGAAGAAGTATCTACGACGTCTTCTGGCATTGTAGCTGGTCTTTTAGATAATGATTCTTCAAAGGCTTCTGCACTATCATCAGGCCATATCCAAAGTAAATCTTGGACGACTTGAGTGGGATAGGTGTTAACTTTGGCTCTCTGGTTCAAACGATCGCTTTGAGCTGCTGTGTCCGAATCATTTAGGGCAGGAATTTTGGTACAATTGCCCTGAGTGTCAAAACACCAACCGTGATATCTACAAACTATATTTTCAGCATTACTATCAATTTTTCCCTTAGATAGCTCGATTAACTTATGAGGACAAACATCATCCATGGCTACCCAGTTTCCTTGGTTATTTTGCCAAATAACTAACTTTTTGCCCAAGAGCTCCATGGCGTTAGGGCTGCTTGGATTTAAATAGTCGAGTGGACTGACTGGATACCAGTTTTTTGACCACTGAAATGTTTGTTCTGTTTCTTTTGCGGTTATTTGTTCGATTTCAGCAGTATTTTGGGCAAAAATCGGCTCAATAGTCATATTTTCCTCTTTTGTTTGTTAATGTGGTCCGATTTGAAAAAAAATCAAAAACTCCTTTTCATGTTTTCTATTATGTAAGAAAACTACAACGCTATCGATCGCTTGCGGTTATGGTAGTTATTGATAATCCCTCGTTCGTCAGTATTAGTATACATCTTGGAAACCTCTGGCTATTTTGTCAATTTATATTAACTAATGTAATATTTTATTAAGGAAGGGTTGACAAAAAAACTTTAGTAGATTCCGAATTGTCAGTTATGGAAAGATTCAATCTATAATACAAACTTAAGAAACAAACTAACTATCAACAATCAACCATGATTACTATTCGTCCAGCACAAGCAAGAGGAAAAGCTAATTTCGGTTGGCTCAACAGTAAACATACCTTTTCTTTTGGTAATTACTACGATCCACAGCAGATGGGTTTTGCCAATTTGCGAGTAATTAATGAAGATCAAGTACAACCAGGTCAAGGTTTTACTACTCATGGTCATCGAGATATGGAAATCATCTCCTATGTTGTTGATGGTGCGTTGGAACATAAAGACAGTATTGGCGTAAATTCTCAAAAAGTGCTGGTAAAGAAGCCATAGCCAAGCTCTCGGTTGCCAAACAACCTAAGTAAGAGCTAAAGCTTTGGTTCGAATCACCTCTGGTAAAGGTGGAATTTGACCGTCTCCTCGCAACCGCGACACGAGAAAATGCCAGAAGGATATCCCCAACTTGCGACAAGTCTTTTTCAAGCCTACAAACGCAATACTGTTCGGTTAAGCAAAAAATGTGAGTAAATAGAAAGTTGTTTATAAATCGGCCATGCAAACCTCAAAATTTACTCTAATTCCCCCAGAAATTAAACCAGGTGACTTATTGCCAGCTCTAGAAACAGTGATCCCTTCAGAAACCATCGAGCAAGCGAACTGCTGGCAGCAGCGCTTCGCTCCCAATTCTCGAGTCGGAAACGATCTCATCGAGGTCATGGCACTCAGTTTCAACCACTCACCTTTGCCATTTCTCAACCTTCTCAATCAGCTGCTTAGCTGTTAACCGAACAGTATTGACCAGTGCCTTGTTTGTGAGCTGAAGCGTTTTTGTTTGCAAGCTACTAAAATTAATGCAGGAGTTAACTTAACTTAAAACTGTTTGATTATTATCTGACCAAATTTTGACCGGTTTTTAAAGGAAGAAAAAGACGATTATGGTAATCAACAAGTTCAATAAATCCATAATGAAAGTAAAATCTTTTGGCCGTCTCATTTTTAGCTTCCACAACTAAAGCATATATAGCTAAAAATTCACTAGCTTTAATAACCCGTTTAATGGCATCTACTAATAATAATCCGCCGATTCCTTTTCCCTGCTCTTTTTTCTTAACGGCGAGTCTTCCTAACAAAGAAACGGGAATCGGATATTTAGGTAATTTCTTGGCTATTTTTTCCGGTAAAGAAGATGCTTTAATTGAGCCAGCACTGAGACTGTAAAATCCAATTATTTCCTCTGAATTTTGCGGACAAATAATAAAAACTTGAGCAAGACGCCTTTTAATATCCTGACTAGCATACTTTTTTAAATAGTCATTAAGTTGGGCATTACCACAATCAAAATTATCTTTCTCATAGCCTCGATCAAAAGCTATTATCTTGTAGTTAGACATCCGATTCTACTTGTTCAGAATGTTTACTAAAAGCATCACATAAAGCATCATTGGCAGGAGGTGGATTTAAAATAGCATCAAAGAAAACATCCCGATCGCGATCGCTTAAAATCATTTGTTCGTGTTGCTGAATAATCTCGTCTGCTTTTTCTAAAACAGTGGAGACAATAAAACTATTGACTGAAGATTGAACAACTGCCGCCGCTTGTTCGATTTTTTTCTTACTAAGCTCATCTAATCTTAAACTAAGACGCTCAGACTTGATCTGATTCATTTTGGTTTACCAGTATTTTTCTCTCATTGTACATTATTATGACGTACTTTTAAGGTTAAGTGGTCTTAAAAGGATGCCATAAGCCTACACTCTAATATCCGATTGAGTATAGGTAGTTCACTGTAGTTATTTACCTCGGTGCAACCCGAGTTCCTTCCTTAATCTGCTCGGTTGGATAAAGAATTACCACTTCTCCTTCTCTCAATCCGGCTTTAATGACTGCCTCAAATTGGTTGCGCTGACTAATCTCAATCTCGCGCCTTTTAGCTCTGTTAAACTAAGCAATTCCCTCACGGGAACTGCTCGTCTTCAAAACCGTGCATGAGACTTTAGGTTTGACATTATTGCAGTCAGGTTTTGTATACTCTAAACGGTTAAGAATTTAACATTTTTAAAGGATTGAAAATTCCAAGTTAATAGGCTTGCCAGCTTATCTTTGTTCATTGTGTTTGACTCCTTAAGACAATTGGCGAGCGCCAACTTAAAGTCGTTGAAAGTTTCATAATATCTTGAGTATAAACACTCATTACGAACGAATTTCCAGAGACGCTCAATTAAGTAATTTGATATGTAACAGCATTAATTGCCTGATTTGTGTTGGACTTCTTTTAATTCCAGTTAATCTCTCCATGATCGCACTAGCCTCAGCAGAGTTTCTCGGAGGATATTCTTGGAAATATTCCTCAATTGTGTTTTGGTGTTGATTTAATTGACTAGGTTGACCAAGATTAAGCGAGTATCTTTAATGATTCAATACCTCCATCAAGGTATGTTTTGAGGTATGAACTTAAAGTCGGTCTACTGACAATACTGCTCGGAAGCGTGATAAAAACGTTATGGTGAGGTTAAAGTAATAAATAATAAGTAATAAGTAATAAGTTAAGATAACTGTATCAATAAAATTATTTAAAAATGACAAATAATAATATTACTATTCAGGAAAGAACGGAAAATTTTGCAGTTCGTGTTATTAAAGCCTATTGTCAATTAAATAAAAGAAATTTTGATGATGCTGGAAAAGTATTGTCAAAACAATTTTTAAGAAGTGGTACGAGGATTAGTTAAGTAATAAGTATTAAGTATTAAGTAATAAGTGAGAATTAAATTAAGAGAAATCAAGTTCAGTAAAATTCAGACCCCAAACAGGCTCTTAAACCCAATACTGGATTAAAATAATGATTAAGTCAGAGATAGTTTCTCAACAA
>JAAUYA010257090.1_pt1 | contig 71704 bp, 96 predicted proteins | sample 7278161 | NCBI WGS metagenome assembly JAAUYA01 (sample SAMN14350120, study PRJNA611818) | marine sediment metagenome | isolation source: surface marine sediment (3m) | place: French Polynesia: Moorea | collected 2018-08
CATACGTTGCAGATTTTCTGCATTTTCTGGTTTTTCCAGGCTATCAACATTTTCATCGCCTTCGATGAAATTATCTAACTTGGTTGAAAGAATCTTGTAAATATCATCGGTGGGTTCAATGGCTTCTTCTTCACGACCTTTGAAAATTCCCAGAGATACCATAAGCTCACGAATTGTTTCTGGCTCAGATCCTAGTGCTTGTTGAAATGTCAGCTGACCACCAGATGCAGTTGCATCTGATGAAACCGCGTAAGTAGATTTTAATGTCTTCTTGCCGCGGGAATCTCGAATACCTTTGGCTGCTTTCACCGTAGTTAACAGCATTGCAAAATCAAGCCCAGGAAATTCTTCAGACAGTTTCTTCAACTGATTAAGTTTAGCATTGGCTGTTTTAGCTTTTTGATAATTGTCAAAATGCCCAATAGCCTTTGTAATTTGTTTGGCTACATTGCTAGTATCATTGTTATCAAGCAATGCTCCAGGAGTATCTTCAATACCCAAAGCAGCAGCTACTTTACCGACATAAAACTTGTACACATCGGAATCGACATCCATTGAATATTCGTCAACTGTCAAAGCATGACGCATCATCTTTGATGCGTGAGGATTAACTACGCTGTTCTCATAGTACATCCGCCCGTTACGTCCAGCGAACATCGTCATGTACAATGGATTATTGCTTTCAAAATGACTGTAATATTCGATTAAATCATCAATGGGTGTTGTTTTGGATAGATTACGTCCAGAAAAACTGGCCTGGTCAGCAACAACACTGTTACTACGTTCTACTTGAAATAGGTTACGCAGAGTTTTCTGGTTGGTAATTTGATCATTTAACCAGGAAGAAGCACTACGATCCGTATTTTTCAAATCGTTGTACATCAATAAAAAGAAATCATGCAGATCTGAATCAATGTAAACTGGTTTAGTTTCCAGCTCCTTACGGGTGCCTTCAACTACGCTGTCAGGTTGGTAGACATCGATGTTGTGGCGTACTTCAGATGGCTTTGTGGTATCTGGGAAGGTTATATTTTCCGGTTGTGATACCAAATTAATTGCACGGAGAGCATTGACGTAAACATTTAATGGGTGATTATCAATCTCAGCAGTTGCTCGATCCGTAAAATATTTCATTGCTGGATCTGACTTACTTTTAATGCCCAGAGATTTTAATTTCAGTTCTACCGCGGGAACATCGTGAGTAATATTTTTGCCTGGACGATAATCACGATTTTGATTGATGTTATCCAGGTAGTCTTTAATTGTTGGTTGAGCACCAGCTTCGTGTAGTTTGATAAAACCATTATCTTCCAAGCTCTCAAGTGCCGTCATCCCAATCATGTAGTAGGAGAATTCTACATGACGGGATTGGGCTCCTTTACCTTCGCCTTTTTTAAAGCGATAACCTTCCAAGTACATAATCTTCCGACCAATCGTAGCGGCTAGTCTATGAGCCGGAAGATTTGGGATCTCACCTTTTCCAGCACTGACATCTTTAACGTCAATACCTTCATTACCTGCTTTGTCTACTTCTCCCTTTAAAGAATCCATTACTTCCTGGAGAGCAATGGCTTGCTGACGCATAGCCAACATATCACCAGTTACTTTACCGTCATCAGTAAAAGTCGTTTGCAGGTTTTCAATAAATGGATCGAGCGTTTCTTCCTGATTACGCACGTTGGCTAAAGCTGTCTGCAGCTTTTGTTGAATACGGTTAGATTCCATTCCCTGGGGAACAGTTTGATTGCGAATCATCGCATCAACAGCTTCATCCCAGATCTCCCAGATATTTACTCGGACATCAGGATCCTGTTCACCAATTTCTTTTGCTACCGCCAATCGGCGGAGCATTCCTTCAACTTGTTTGCGTTTTAGACAAGCCATAATTAATCACAAATTTTATCTCTGATTGCGCGTTTAATAACGTTGGTTACTTCTTTTCGGTTGTTAGATAGATCTTTGTCTACATAGAAACGTCCATCATCTTCTGGATCCACAGAGAATTGCCCAGTGCCGGCATCATCTTCCGTTACAGTACGCTGTACGGTCGGTGGTGCAGGTTTTTTATCTACGCCCTCCAATGCCTCGGACATTGCTTTTGCTACTCTCTTATCATATTTCTTTTCAGCGATAGGAGGAAAATGTTCAGCAATGATTGCTCGAAGTGCTGCAGGATCTGTTGTTTCGTACAGTTCACTCAATTTTTGCAGTGCTTGTTTGGAAGTAACTGCTTTAAATAAATTTTTGAATTTGACTTTAGCATCAGCACTGTCTTGCGATTGAGCAATAAACTGTGTTGAACCGGCTACTCCTCGTAAGAAATTTTCACCTGCCTTATTTCGTTTGATTGCATAGCTTTCAATCGTATCAGCAACAGATTCTGTATCTGGTTTACCTTTGACTAGATCAGCAATCCAGGTGTCCAAAGTTTTAGCAAAGTCTTTAGTTTTTTGTTTTGCTGCTTCTGTACCTTCTTTTGTTTTTTCTTCCAGAACTGTTTTTTGATCTTCGTAAAACTTTTGAACCTTGGCTTTAGCTTTAGCAGTTACTTTTTCTTTTTGAGCAGATTCAAAATTAGCGATACGATCTTTGATCGCATTGATCCGAGCAGGGCTGTAAGAGCCTTCCTCTTGATTCTTAAATAAATCAGTTTTTTCGTAAGCTGCAATAGCTTTCTTAAGAATGCCGGTAACTTCAGTGTTTTCAAATTCAGCTTCTCCATCTAAAACAATATTTTGTCCAACAGCTTCAGGGTCTTTATCGACCTTACCAATCTGTGCAATTCTCCGCGTAGTTAAGCTAAGATCTTTTGTATCTACCAATCGATCTTTTTTAACACCGGTTACTCGTTGAGCATCTTCAATTTTGGCTGCTTCTTCTTTTAGAATTGCAGCAGTTTCTGGCATGGCATTGCCAATAGTTTTTGCAAACTTACGAATAGTTTTTGGTGTATTACCAACAACAGATTTCTTTAATGCCTGGAGGTTTTCTTTGCTTTGTTCTTCTCCATAAGCTACGCCTTCACGCATCATGGCATAGGTCGTAGACTTATTATAATTCTTCAATTCATCAACTGCTTTAACCCCAAGAGTTTTAGCTTTGGTGATAACTTTATCAACATCTTCCTGTGTAATGCCTACCAAATCAGCAGCTGCTTTTACAGTTTCCTTACCTGCTACTCCTGCAGTTTTTACTGCAGCCTTGGTACGGAATTTAACTTCTGACTGTACAACTTGAGCACGGTATTTTCCGTACACACGTTCTTGCATCTTTTTGAAAACTTTTGGATCTGAAAGATTTTGATCACCGGCTTCAACCAATAAGTCGGCTTGTATTTCTTCATTCTTAACGTCTTCAAATTTTACAGCATCCATAAGCTGTTTAGCTTTTTTGGTGTTTGCTTTAAATAATTTTTTGGAGACTGCTTTATCAGTTTTGAAATCTTCCTGAATTTTTTCCAGATCAGATTGTGGAAGAATTTTTTCAGCAGCAGATTGAGCTCGTTTGGCAGCAGCTTGTGCAGCTTTCTGTTCAATACCTACGGCAACATCATAGGTTGACTTGCCAGCAACAGCAGGAGCTGCAGTAGCTCCACGCATAGTGGCACCAGCTGCACCACCCAAGAATAATGATTGAAGTGTCTTATCCCCATAAGCTTCGAATGCAGTACTCAAAGCATTTAGTGTTTGATCTTTGCCATAGTGTACACTGAGAATTTCTGCCCAGGATTGAGCATATTCCTGAACAGCTTCTGCACCACCAGCAGCTGCAACACGCTTGGCTCCCTGGACAACATTTTGTGTCAGATTTTCTGCAGTACCACGTTCAGCACGTTTGATAAGAGATTTGACTTCATTTTCAAATTTTTCTTTTACGTTTTTGCCAACAAACTGCTTACCTTTTGGTACATACAGATTACGAATCATGGCTGGTTGCCATGCAGTAGTCAGCATTGTTAAAGCTGTACCAGCAGCAAGACGCTCTATCGGCATGTCTTCACCGTACTGAGCTTTGTACTCGTTACGTTGCTGTTGCATGATGTCAGCTGTCAGGATAGATGTTTGACCTGCAGCTTGAGCTGACATTTTAGCTACGCGCTTAACTTGATCAGCAATTTTTTCGTAACGGTTTTTGACAGACTTAACGGTATCAACAGCTTTTTTGGCTCGTCGTCCCAATAGAGCAGCTCCAGCTCCTTGTCCACCAGGCACTAACCCGGTAAGTAACGAACCCAGGGCAATTTCGGGAACAGTAGAAGCAGAATCCGACAATACGCCAGGAGCAGCTTTGATTGCATCAATTGCTGCAGTTCCATAATCTCCTCGAGCAAGGGATTGTAAAACAGCATCTTGCTTGGCAGTTTCTCTGGCACGAAGCTCCGGGCTTACGCCGGCAGTTTCATCTGCAATTTGAGAAACAATATTGGGGTCAACTGTGCGTCCTGTTACCAGGTCACCAAGGTTGTATACGCTACGTAATAATGCAGCTTCGGCAAGATCTCCATACCCACTTTCTTCCTGCCCCATAATTTGCTGAATATCAGCATCAGAGAGCCTGGGCTGTGGTTGCAACTTCTCCTGTTTATCAGCCAGCCTGGTAGCGAGCTGAGAAGCTTTAACGCTGGCTAACGATGGAAGTGGGCGATATGGGTTTCTGGAATCATAATATTCAGCCATGACTTATTGACTCAGTAAAGGTCCATCAAATCCTGGTACGTAAGCTGGAGGCAGACCACGTTCTGCGTCCAGTTGGTCTTGAGTAATCTCAACGTTAGGTGTCAACCCTTGATCAAGCATGGTCATAATTTGCATAGCAATTTTTCGAGGGGTCCGAGGATCCTTGGCGATTTCATATGCATAACGTTGTTCACGGTTAAGGCTACGTTCAAAACGTTTTCGTGCTCCACCTGTACCGCTGATGTTGTACATGGCATTTAACTTTTGCTGTTGAGCAGTTCGACTGAGTTTATCTCCAGTAGGTTGTTTGAACATCTTTGCTTGCAATGCTGCTTGTTGCTGACTGATTTGATCAGCATTTAGCGTACCTTCTGGAGCAACTCCTAGTAAACGGTCAATAGGATCTCGGAAATCAGCCTGAGCAGGCTCACCGGTATTCAGTTGATCTAACACCTGGTCAGCATTATCCGCGGTAATAGGAGCTCCCTGGTCAGTCAAAACAGGAGCTGGAGCCTGTACAGTCGGTGCAGGCGTTGTCTGAGCCGCAGGAGCGGGTGCAGGAGCCGCTACTGGCGCAGGGGTGGCATCAGGTGCAGGAGCAGTACGATTGCCCAGGAGAGGCTGATCAGGGTTGTACTGACCACCTAAACTACCAATAAACTGCTGAAGAATCTCATCTCGAGTAGCTCCTTGAGGAGACATACGGGATAAGATTTGATTGTTGTAATTGTCACGCAGGGTATGAGTAAGCAATGCATCGGCTACAGCACTTCCACCTCCAGTACCTACCTGACCGGTTTTACGGTTCATGACACGTTCTTGAGCAGCAACTCGATCCATTGCTCCTTGTTTCATTGCCGCCAATCGAGCTTTGTTTTTGGCTTGACCAATCTCATGAATGTTGAAGTCAATATCAGCATCTTGATCTAGCCAGGAGCCCAATTCATCAAGAGCAGCATATTCTGGAACACCTTCTTTCTTCATTGCACTCATGTACTGAAGAACGTCTTGACCGGTGATGTCACGTTTACCCCCTAAGAGGTTATAGTCACCCCAACGAACTCCAGCAAACTCAAATGCACCACCTTTCGGAATTCCGTAATTTTCTACAAAGTTTTGGTACAGAGTTTGAGTATCCATTTGGTCAGGAGAACCACTGACCTGAGCATAGCTACCGCCAGCTCCTCGAGTACCACTTGCGCCAGGAACACTGATGTTCAAATTGGTTCCTTTTCCTTTACCGGTATCCAAAAGTTTTTTACCGATCTCTGGACTCAATGATGGGTAACGTTTGGACACTTCGTTATCGACAATCTTATTGATGTCCTCGTAGCTGTAATTACCGCTGGCAGCTAGAGTCTGTCCCAGCTGGTCACCAAAGTTTTGTGGACTCATAAAGATGCCAGGATTCTTCAGCAGAAAGTCTGAACGAGCTTTTGTTTGCCCTGCTTTATCCAGATTTTGGTATTCAGGAGTTGAGAGCAGAGCTTTTTGTACTTCGGGTTGAGCAAAGAATTCTTCTTCTCCACCATACTGCAATCCTTTTGCCATACCCATAGCTTCTTGAGCCAGTAAGCCTATACGCTCACGCTCACGTTGAGCTTTTTGTTCAGCTCGAGCATCTGCTCCTTTATTGAATTCGAATTGTTCACGCAACAGGTTTTGTCGTTCATCTTGTTGACGACCAACTCGTTGCTGATTAAGTTGTTGTGCGAGAGTGCTGAGTGCCTGGTTAGCGTTTGCTAACGAAAACATATTACCAGAGCTGATTGGAACCATTGCAACCATGATGTATACCTTATGTGCTTACTTAAAGCGTAATGCCTCGATTTGCCAGATTTGCCTTTTCCTTTGTTTGTTGAGTTCGATGCTGATCTTGCATGATACCGAGTTGCTCACGTTGGGTACGGATGTTGCCTTTTAATGCATCACGCATCAGGCTGTTGTTTTGAATGCCCCCCAGTAGGCCGGCTAAGCTTGAAACCATTCCTAAACCGGAAGTCAGGTTTTCAAGACCAGAAGCTCCTTGAAAAAAGTTACCAGAAGTACCACCCAGAAAACTTCCATCAGCAAGGCTGACACCACCACCGGGGTTGGCAAGTGAATCCAGGTAACCTTGATTTCCAATAACATCAAAATCATCGGTCATGAAATTTTGGAATTCCAGATCGGATCCCATGTAGCCGGTAGGCATGTTCATAGCCATATTAGTATACCTCGTTAAACTGAACCTGGTTGCAGCAGGTTATTGTGATAGCTGGTAATAAGACGATCATAAGCTCCACCGAGCATTGCGTCAAAATTATATTGTCCTTCAATGCCCTGGTATATGAGTGTATCTACTGATTGTAGCAAATTACGGTAATATTCTCCGGTGATTCCACTGTCATAAGCATCTTCCATTTCACCGGTTAATTCATCAATTTGAGATTGAATACTCTTGAGTTCATCTTCCAAAATATTCATCTGACCTTCTTGGGCAGCATCATAAATATTGGAGAATTTTGTAACACTGGAAGTTAGCGCATCAGCAGTTCCGATTGAGAAACCATCACCAAACCCGAAGTTACCCAGGGCGATAGTAGCGATAACACCAATAGCTACTGCCAATTCAACATTACCGGTTTCTTCTGCGATATAAACAACCAGCTTAAGAATGAGCTGATTGATAATAAGCGTTTGAAGAACTACCAGAAAACTGGCGGCAGCACCTGCAGTGATGACAGTAACAACGATAGCAGCGAAAGTAAAAAGAGCTTTAAAAAATGAGGACTCATACCATTTCGTTTTTACAATATCGATAGAATAAACATCAATTCTAAAGATGTATTGAAATACTTCCATCTGTTCTTTGTAATCAAGATTGTTTTCAAAGATGCTTCTGGAAATTGGAATGGTTAAGTGTTCCGGTTCATCAACAGGTGGAATAAACCAACGACCAGGACGTTCAACAATGCCATTTACTTTATAGCGGGTTTTACCTGAATACTGAATACGTGACTTTGACCTTAAATCTCGAAGTCCGATTTGGTCATAAGTTGTTTCAGTTTTCTGATGATATATATAAAGCCAATCAGCATAGATAGGCGATGGAGTATCGTTGTCATTAAAAGGCTGTGAGTAACCTGTAATGAAACTTTCAACTTCATGATAGAAAGTACCTACAGCAGTATTTCCGCCAGGGATAGTTCCTACTACATCAGTATTGATAAACTGGTCATACCAGATTGTTTCGTTATTAGCATCCTGCTCTTTGTAATACGTTCGATATTCTCCAGTATTAGAAGTCAGATTAAGAGTCACAATAATGTACTCAAAATGTCTGAACAACAATCGAGAAACTAATGGATGGTTATCATCTGGGGATACTGCAAAATTAGTAAACGCATCATCTATATCTTCATAACCATCTTGTTCAGCAATATTGTCACTGATGTCATCGATATTTAAACCAACACGGTTTAATAGAAGGCGAGTAGTTCGATAAGCTTCAGTAGTTTTGTTGTCATTGATGAACACTTTTTGTCGGCGGATAATGCCGGCAGGGTACATGTCATCAATAGTTTGAATATCATAAACAGGTTCTAGCCCGGAATAAGTTCCATCATCATAATCGTATAGCCACCAATACCAGCGAGATTCATCATGCTGTGTACTGTTGTAATACTGAACCATTAAAACTTCTTCATCAAAATCAAACGATGGGTTACCCAGGCTAACAGCAAGCTCTTCAATAGCCGGTCCTTGAGTTACCGGAGGCTGGTTACGAATAGTGGCGTATACCACAATGTTTGGTTGAGTAACTGCTGGAAGAGCTGGAGTAACAGGGCTACTGGTAATTGTCAGATTCTGCATTTGAAGCTGAAAATTCAATTCTTGAGTATCAGGTACATCAGCTAACCAGGTAACAACAACTGATTGTGATTCTCCAGCAGTTCCTGCAAAAGATAAGTTTTCCAGAGCAAATTGGTAGTCTGTGCCATTCACTGCACTACCATCCAGTGCCACAATATCTACGGTGAATGGTATGGGAGTTCCTGGGTTACCCAAGTCTTCGTTCAATGCTGATAAAGTAATATCAACAGTGATTTGTGTCAGCCCTTCTTCACTGATTAGTTGGCACTCTGCAACCAGTGTTGGTTGAGTTGTATCAATAATTTGAACAACTTTACTGGCTCGATTACCTGCACCTGTTTCTGGTCCTACAGATTGAAAAGTGCTGTTAACATCAACAGCTGATGCAATTTCAAGTTCAAGTGTTCGAGGACCATCTAATGTCCCAGTACTGGCAGTAGTTATTGGAACAATCAGTTTCTGTTCGTATTCCCCCATTGTAACTGTAGGCAATGCAGGAACAGGCTGTACGCCAGGATTGCTTGAAGTCCAGTTAAGATTTATATCGATAGAACAGCCGCGGGGAATTAGTACATTGGAGTGGATAATGTAATTGATTACATCTCCTTCTGGTTCATAGTCAACAGCTTCAACCCACAGCACAACATCTTTGTTGTACCGAACTAGATCCATTGTGTACTCTTCCAAAAATGGAAAATCTTCATTTAAATTAAAAATGAAATTGGAAGGTGTCCAATCAGTTTTACCAAGGTAAGTTAGCTGATCGACAAAGGGAGCATAAAACCAGGGAGCGTCTTGAAGAAACCAGTGAAAGTACAGTTCAATATCAATTGAGTTGGCTTGTACCTGAAGAGCTTCATAAGTATCAGGTCCACCAAGGTCAGTTTGTAGAGCATTAGCGATGGCTACTTCATCAAAGCTTACACCATACACTTCGAAAGTAGGCAAACCTAAATAGTAATTGCCTTGCTCAGCCCAACGAAAATAGGCAAGCATTTGTCCTTTACGTAAGAAAAATTCCCGAACCCAGTAGTTATAGAATCGTTCTTGCCCAATAGTGACAAAGTTTAAAACAGCTCGGTTAGAGGCTTTTTGTAAAACATCTTCTGTGTTATCACCATAAACCTTTACCGAGCTCTTCGAAGTAAATACCTTCGTACCCATTAAATATTAACCGTTGAAGCCCAATCATCCAGAATGTCATTTGCTACTGCTTCAAGAGCCGTAGCCTGTGTAAGATCAGTTGTCAGGGTAACGCCAGCGGTTGTTGTATCTACGGCGACACCATCCATCATTGTTTTCAGAAGTTTCTGCTTAGCGTCAGTTCGGAATCCTGTGGTTTGAGCTTCAAGCAACAGAACCTTTCGTGCAGATTCGGCATCGTTACGTACTGTGCTGGCTTCAACCTCAAGCTCTTGAGCATTAATCAATGCAACCTTAGCGTTGGTTTCATTGGTCTTGTCCAGGGCTCCACTGGTAGTAGCCACTGTCTGTTCTGTTTTTAATGTACGTTCAATGGGGCCATTCAACAAAAGCTCAGAATTTTGGCTGATGAGTAGCTCAGTTTCTTTATCAACTTTGATAACGTTTTTACTATTCAGCAGGTTTTCACGAACAGTGTTTTGTCGAGAGGCAGCAACCTGTTCATACTGAGTAGCAGTTTGAGCAATTACCAGGTCAATTTCTTCCTGTAGCTTTTGTTTCTGTAGATCGATGACACCGCCAGCTTCAGTATTTTTTACTTCAGCATTAATTTTTTCCTGGATCAAATCTGCATTTTTATCTGCAACTTGTTCTTCCAGAATAAACTTAATGGCTTGCTGTAATACAGATTGCATAGATCCCAGGTAAACAGTAGCGAAATCTGTACCTGCCAATCGACCTTCATCGTATTGACTCTCTACATGTCGTTCTACAGCTTGAATGAGAACATCGAAGACACCTGTACCATCACTGATGGTTGTGCCATTTGTTAAACCTGCCAGATCTATATCAGCCATAGTCTTATCCTAAATTTACTTGTTGGTAAATATGAGTATCCGGTTCGCTTACCCGGAGGTAATACTCATAATAAATATCACTGTCAGCAGAATCACCGATAGTTAAAATCACAACCCAAACACCTGTAGTGTCAGGTGTTAATCGATACGAAATGCCACCAACAGTGGATACCGTGGGGGCAATAAAATCTTCTTCCAAAATGGGACTATCATCTACGCCGTCCAAGTACTGACTGCTGCCGTTAGGCTTCTTTATGATGACATCGAAATCAGTATAGGCATATACCTGCGAAGTTGCAGGTATCAGCCAATTGATTTCTATTGTCGTATCTTTTACAAACATAATTAACTGTGTGTGATTGTTGTATATTTTGCTTCTACGGTTTTTCCTACATCTGACGCACTATAACGAATAACCCCATTGAATGGGAAAATAGAGTAAGCGTTTGCAGCGAGCACTGAAGCAGAGTCATTAACTCCTACGTTGACAGCTTCTGTACCATCAATAGTGACAGTAATGAAATCAGGATCAATAGCAAAGAATTCATCTTCAAATAATCCTCGATCCAAGCCATCCCCCAGGTACAGATAGTAATCAGGGTTACTGGTATCGAGGTAATGAAAAGTCAGCTGATCAATACCAAAGTTACTGTCAGGAGCAGCTGCAACATCCAGATAATAATTTTGAATGGTTACTGTACCAATTGGTGTTTGGTAAAGATCCTGCCAGCCCAGTGTCGGAGTATAGTATTGATACAGCATTGAACTGTTGGTCAATAATGCAATTCGAAACTTTGAAGTATCAGTAGGAACACCATCAACAACAGCACGTTCAATACCACCTTCTACAACTCGAACACGCATTGTTTCATTATCTGCAGGCAGATAGCCTTCAGTATCCATATGAATAGCGTATTCGATAGTATCTTCATCGAGTGTCTGCCCTAATTGAGCAGAAGAGCTGACTCCGACATACCATTGAAGTTTGGTGGAAGCCTGGTCAATTTCCCAATCAACCCAACCTTGAGCATTCTTAACGTCAGTATCTGGAATTGGGGTATTGTTTGGCAGGAATGACAACAGGCTTCCGTCAATGACCGGATTAACAGATCTGGCACCACTGTTGTAGTCACCTTCAGCAGCTGTACCTGTACCTTCCAGGCTACCTAATCCACCACCACAGTCCAAACCCAGAACATCTTGATAATCACTGATTTGATCAGTTTGAAAATCAATAATGTTGTTAGGTACTTTGGTAGATGCCGGCAAAGTAGGAGCTTCTACATCTCGAGCTACATAAGAGGGTTTTGAATAAATTTGCCATTCGAATTCAAAGCTGGTGGATCCATCAAGCCAGATACCATCACCAATACCGAAAGAGTAAAAATCAGTATCAACAAAAGCATTGGCTCCACTGTCATCATCAAATGCCATAGTAATACCATAGAGCAATTCTTCAGCAGTACCGTGTAAAGTTTTTACTCCGGCATGGTCACGTTCCCAGGCAGCACCATTCCAACCATAAGAAGGAAACAGTAAACGCTTCAGACTTGGCATGCTATTTAGTTCTGACATGTCTGTTGGAAGAACACTCATCAGTGTCCAGTAGTTTCTGTAGTAACTTTTGTTGGTTGATGCATCAGTATCAAAAATACGAGCATTTAACCAAACACCATCTTCAATATGAAGATAATGCTGCTTACCAGCAATGTAGTGTTCATTACCGAGGTAATCTGCCCAAACAAATTCCAGAGTTACTCCATCATTTTTCATCAAAACAACACAGGTTCCATTACTGGCTTGAAAGTTATTTTCACCTTCATGACTGATGTACAGTAGTGCATCATTACCTGCATCATCTTTTACCCAGTTAATGTACTGAGCGTAAGAAGAATCCAGATCTTGGGCAGTTGAATCTCCAAGAACAACAGCGTTGTTGAAAGACATAAAGCAAGGACGGGTTAAAGCCGTAAACCCTGCTCTTCGACTTGCAGAAGCCCATTGACTATCGTCAGGAGAGCATCCCCACATGTTGGCAAAATAGTAATTGTGTCCAGGTTGGAATCCTATAGCTCCGTAAGTTGTAGAAGATTCCTGATAAAAACCCATTGCAGTTGGGCCTTGGTAGGTAGTGGTTAAAGCATGATCCCACCAGGCAATGTCCAACTGTCGATCAGACCCAACAATACTTGGGGAATAACCAATACCCACTTTACCACCAGCATCATTTACATCGGCATGAACGCTATTAACTAAAAGACCGCTGGTAATAGGTGCATGAGAAAATCCAGTAGCTGTCCAGGAAGCTCCACCATCATCAGAAAAATACAATGCTGGTGTTGTAGCATGATCAAAGAATGCCCAGACTCGTCCAGCATTACCAATAGCTACGCCCTGACAACCCAGGACTCCTGTAAGACCAGTAACTGAATTGTCAATGACATCCAGGTTATCAAGAGCCTCATTAAGTTTATAAAGCCCGGTATTCTTACATGCCACGTAGATATTATTGCTGGCATCGTGAGTGATCTGAGAAATGTTTTCGACCAGAAATCGAGGAATTAAATCTGTTCCAATGATTGTAGTGTTATCGATTGGAGTACCTTCACAAGTTTCCAAATTCCACACACAGATTTCATCTTTCCAGGTCCAGATATAATCCAGTTTGCTTTTGTATCGGAAAGGTACACAGGAAGCTGCAGCTTCTATAGGGCTGCTCCAGGTATCTTCGTCATCTCGACAAATAGCAAAACCATCATTGTAAAAACGGTTACCGTAAAAAGTAGGCATTAACCTGCAGGTTTCTTTATTTCTCCAAGTATTGCCAAATGTTCCAAAATGATTTCTAAATCGAAATTTGTATGTACCAACTCCTAAAATACCTGCATCTTCAATTTCGACTTTAAACCACTTGGGAAAAGGATCCGGATAGGTATATGCATCGGCATTAACATCTACGGTGCCTAAGCCTGTTTGTGAATTTGCAGCATTATAGAATGGAGTGTCTGATGTATCTCGATGTCCAAAAATAGACTGAAGCGCACTTTCCCCAGCTTTTAAAATTTTATGCACTAACTGAACCTGGTAGGCTCCAATATGAGACATAAAAGTTCCAACTGAATTGGTAATAGGAAAATTCAGTCTTACTCCTTTTCTGAAATACGTAACATCACCTGCATCAGACGATTGGCCGGTATTGCTTAAAGTACGATCCGGAGTTTGTGAACCATAATTGTCCATACTCAATTTTCGAGTATTAACTTTTGGCATGACATGAAAAGCCGGAAAGTTAACAGCTGGTGGTAACAAATGGTTGTTGCTTTGATCTGTAATATAGTTAAAAAATGTAGCAGCTTCTGCAGCACTTAAGCTTTCACTTTCATCAGATCCCAGTGTCCAATCTTCATAAGCAGGGTCAAACTTAAACTGTACTCGATAATACAGATCAAGCGTTTCACTGGTTGTTTGAATACAAGGAGTTTCAAACCATACAACAGCTGCTGGGCTATTAACGAATTGACCACTGGTATTGTAGCTAACAGCAATACCCGCAATGTTAATAGTATAATCAGAAGTTGGTGCAGCAAAACGTTGAATACATTCATAAAGATGGATGCCTGGTTCAGCATCTAAAGTACGTTGAGGATTGGTAATTCCTGAAATATCATCACCAGCTCTTACGTTATAAATTTGTGTACCCCAATCTCGACGTTGCTTTCCGGGATTAGTTTCAGAAACAAAAAGCTGGTGACCCATTTGGTTAGAAGAACCGTTAACCAAATCTAACAAAAAGAAATCCTGAATATGGTTTTCTTCTTCGAGTACTTTAGTAACTTCACCAGTATTTTTATCTCTAAATACTAATTTTACTTTACCGACTAATTCCATAATTCAATCTCTTTAGTTACCAATATTAGAAGGATCTAATCTGGTTATGTTGTGTGTTGATGAAAGTGCTGCTACTTTAAAAGACATTTCATCTTCTAATTCTGGATACCCCAGGTAATCTGCACGAACATTTTTAAATCTTACAAGATTTGTCCGATAACCGACAGCTACACTGATTAAAATATCTGTTTCACTGGTTACTGCTTGTCTTGCAATACTGACCCTTTTAATATTTTGAGTTTTAGATAATGCAGCATGCTGACCCACAATATCATGAATGATTCGATATTTATCTTCTGAAAAAGAATTTGAAACAATCAACGGGGAATCGATGTACTGAACCCCATTCGGAAACGAATAGTAGTACCGAAATTTGTAAACTCCATTAGGCAAAGACAGCAGTTGGGGATAATCATCCGGTAAATAAGTAAACAGAACTGTTTCTGGCTCCTGGGTGTAATTAGGATCCGTCAAAATTTCCAGTTTTACTTCATTGCCTACCCACCCATCAATACTTACTGCATCCCATGCGTATTTAGTTCCATCAATACCAGGTACATCAGGATTAAATGTTCCATCCAGTGTTGGGGTAATAACGGTAGGTTCTTCAGTCAGATTTGGGATGGTATAGCTAACTGTACTTTTATTACCGTGTGACCGAATTGGTTTTGAAATACTGGTTGGCGTATAGAAGATGTTGAGTTCTTTGTACCGTTCTCGAGATGTGCCGGCATCCAGAACGTATCGAAATGTTTTATCTTCAGTAGTGGCAAAAGGAAACGTTGTTTCCAGGGCTTCTGGATCCGCCAGGATAACATCAATGCCTTTGGTTTGAATCCATCCGCGGGTCAGGTTGCGTAAATTGGTTTCGTCGTTGAGTTCCGCCTTAATGGTGATTTGCCCAGGAGGGCATAGCAGGAACTGATCACCGCCAGCAGTGATTACGTTTACAGTGCGTCGTTTTTGGGTATAGCCAACATAAATAGGCATATCATAATACTGTACACGGAACTACCGTACAGCACCCCACCAGGTTAATAGCGACATCACGAATACGATCATCAACTACACCTGGTCCGACTTTGATCTGCAGCTTATCGCCTATGCTGATCAATTGAGGACTGACAGTGATAATGCCTTCATAAGACTCTATAGGAAATACGATTGTGCCAATCTGAGTTCCGTTGTAGAGAATAAGAAAAGTCGTTTCAAAAAACTCCGGAGCTTCTTCGCATAATGCTTTTGAAGATGGAGCATCTTGGTCCAGGGATATGGTACGTGAAGCCACGAATGTGCCATAGATTTCACTGGCTACCATGTAACCCTGGAGGTAAAAATTAATGTCATACGGAGCTGGTCTGCCAATCTCATCAGTGTATGGAGAGGTAACCAGAGTATTATCAAAGACGAACATTTCGACTTTAGACAGAATCTGGTAATTATTTGAATCACCAACAACCAGCCGAATCTTGTACAAGCCTTCCAGCTGGGGTGTGATTAAGTAAGTAGCAGAGCCAGGAGTGCTGACTGTAGGAGGTGTGTAATTAGCTACGCCGATAGCGTCGTCAATATAGGTGACACTACCATTAGGATCAATAATGAGGAGATCCAGATCTCCATACGCAGGAGGAGATGCTGTTGCCAGAATCTCCCACTGAATCGTTGTCTCTTCATTTAATAGATACATTTAAGTTACTTGGCGTAACTGATTGCAAACTTTTTGACAGTAACGGCAACTTTGTTACCGGTACGTTTACCATCGACGATTTCATCTTTGTGAAGAGTCATCATGGTATTTTCAGCCAGATTGATCAGAGCTTGTTCGAGCTCTACCGGGATGTCCAGAGGAACAATCTTGGATAAACCAAAATGCTGATTTTCGAAACTGAGATGGACAGTAGTCGTGAAGGAATTTTCACGGTTATCCTTGTTGGTTATTGTAACTACGCGGGTAGCAAATGCCTTTTTCTTGGCTTCTGCAATACGTTGACGCAGGGACAATGATTTGCTCATCGGAGCACTGGGAGCAATACGCTCAACCGGTTCATCCGCGGCAGGTGCTTCTGCAACTTCTGCAGGCTCTTCAGGCTTGACTGCTGGACCAGCAGACTCATCAACCATTGCTTGCAGTTTCTTGGTAGAAATATTCTTGGGAAATTCCAGACCAAGTGCATTTGCCTGGTCGATCAGATTTTTTCGCTCTTCAGAAGCCATATGTAATTCCTGTTGTTGGTTAAAGGCGAGAGCCCCCGGAGGGGCTCACACCGTTACGGTTATGCAGATGCACAAACCAACATCTTCAGGAGGCGTTCCTCACGAAGAATGATGCCGGCATACCACATGTTATAGCTGAAGAAGCCCTGAGTACCATAGGGATTCGACAACTCGATCTTGCTTGGAGCCTGGGCATTGAACTTGATCTTTCCGTGACCCTTCAGACCAACGGTTGCAAAAGAACCTTTGGTAGGAAGCAGGATCGGGAATACATCAAAACGATCTTCCCCGTCAGCGTAGTCTGAAGTACCGGTGAAGGTGTTCAGAGCAGCAGAAGAGGCAGCATCGTGCAGCGTATGAGCCAGTTCACCGACATAACCCACAGGGATAGTGTCACCAGCACCAGCGTATACAACCGCAGACTCAGACTCAATGAAACGAACATCGTTCATGGCACCGACTTCACCTTCCGCCAGGTTACTGGCATCAGCGTATTTGTAGGCCGGGATATAAACGAATTCAGTTTCGTAGGTAGCACCACGAGTCAGGTTTTCCAGGTCGAACTTGATCTCGGGACCGATGATGGCGTAGAACGCTTTGTTGACGGTACGAGTGTCGATCTTGGTAGAACCGGTAACGATTGAGGTGTTCTTCATCGCACGGTTACGAACCAGTTTACGTACACCTTTACGGATCAGGTCGTAGGAAACACGGGACAGATCATCTTCCGAACCATTGATGGCGGTAGAATCTTGACCGACTTCGACCAGAGCAGCAGCGGTGCCTGGGAACATGACAGTGGTAGTGGTCAGCATATCGAGCTGAATCAGATCTTCAGAACGGCGGTTAGCCAGGAGACCCAGTTCTTCACGATAATGAACCTGAACCATGTCTTCAGAGAACATCTCGACTTCATCCGAGTAATCGATCATCTCACCGTAGCGAGCGAATGCAGTTTCGATGGTCACTTTTTTGATGGAACGCTTGTTGGTAGCACCTGCGCCTTCAGTCAGACGAGCACCTGAACCATCAGTTGCAGTCAGGCCGGCAGAAACATCAACGATGTTACGGGCAGTCAGGTAGCCTTTGGCAGCGAAATCGCCATCAGTAACTTCACGATCATAGATGTGCAGCCACTTGGAGACCTTGTAGGTCATACCCATTTTCAGGGGCATTGAACGGCGATCAGCCCATTGAGCGTAAACGGCGATAGCATTTGCAGCTTTAACGCCAGCTTTGTCATAGTAATGGACGATGGTGTTTTGACCGTGGGAACTGTTTCCCGATACACCACCATATACGTTATCAACCATAGGAGGAGTCCTCAGTTATTCGACATTAGGTTGTTGTACCATTCGTCGAACTTTTCATCATCATCATCGAGATAGTCGATGACACCTTTACGGTCAGCTCTTGTTCGCGTGGAGGACGCTGCACGTTTTTGCTGAGCCTCGGATGATGCTTGATCAGCATTGTCTACTGCATCTTGTGTTTGCTGGTTCAATTCATCAACTTTTTGCTGGGCATTTTGGCCTTGCTCTTGTTCTTGAATTTGAAGCTGCTCACCTGCAAGCATGTAGTATTCAATGTCAGATCTCGTATTTCCATCGAGAACTTTCATTTTCATCGCCACTGGCGATACTTTGTCAAATAAACCAGATTTTATGTCATTGTGCAAGCCAACAATAAATTGTGGGTTCTTTGCCAATGCCTGTCTGGATGTTGAATCCCATTGATTATCGACAACATCAACGGTGATTTTGTATTCGGGATCCTTACTGATGGAACTGGTGATCTCATCAATATTAAGCTGAGCTTCATTTTTTCCATAATCAGTAGGTTTGTAAGGATCGGTTTCTTCCTGTGATTCCAGATCGAATGCTTCAATCTTATTGGCTGCCAGGATCTGTTGAAGAGCACCTTTATCACCCTTAAGTGCATCAATAGCCATATTCAGCTGGTCTTGGGTAATGCCTTCTTCTTCAAGAGCAGAAATCATTTTCCGGAACGGTGCAATGGCTTGCATCTTCTGGGTGTAGTTCATGGCTTGTCCGAATACAGTTTCGAACTGTTCCATGATTTCATCTTCGGTGAATTCAAATTCCTGACCGTTAGCCTTGAATTTGCGTTTGGTTGGAGCGGTTACTTCTTCTTGGGTGTCGGTCTTTTCCGTTTCGGTGTCTTGCAGTTCCCCGCCATCGGTTTTGTCCTCATTGGAAGTTTCTTGACCCTGATCTCCGGTATCCGGTACGGTATCCTGGGTCTGGTCAGTAGATTCTTCATCCTTTTTGGAATCGTCAGGAGTATCTTGGAAAGCTTCGAGCTCATCGTCACCGTCCTTTTTGTCGTCCTGCTTATCATCAGGAACTACATCAGAAGACGCATCAGCAGGGATTAAATCTTCTTCTTTAACTCCCTCCTGTTTGCGTAATTCTCGGATCCCGTCAAGAGGATCAATGTCGTTAGCAAATACGTCTTCTTCTGTCAGTTCCTGAGTCTCGGCCATTAGTGTGCTCCGTGTTGTTCGGCTTCAGCCATTGCTGCTTCTTCTTCATCGCTCAGTATCGGGTTGGTAACCCCGGCATAAAACTGATCGATCATTTGAAAAAAGTACTGCAGGTTGCTGGCAGAAATTAGATCTTCCATCACACCTGGCCGGCGATTTTGCTCAGAGATCTGAGGTACAGCCAGCATACTGACAGAAGCCAAAACCTTATCTTTCAGGTAGCCATCCATAATGACAGTCTGGAAATCAGGGTTTTGACGAAGACGGTTGAGAGCTTCACCCATAGTACGGTGATGTTCAATTTCGATGGTTTCGAGTTCAATAGCTTCTTGTTCTGGGTTGCTCATTTTGAGTCCTGGTTAATTAAAAGTGTCCGTATGTTATAGCACGGTTTACTGTCTCGTCAATTGTCCTGTTTGTTTCATGAGCTCTAAACCGGCAGCAGTATCCTGATCATGCTGTTTTTCAGCCATCTTTTCATCAAAATCTGTACCATCTGCTTTGCGGGTAAAGTCCAGATCCTTAAGGTCTGTATCAGATTGTAGATTGGCTGCTTTAGCTTCATCCACAGAGGCTCGAGCATTCTTGGCACGAATATCAACCACATTCTCATTAGCTCGAGATTCACGTTCACGAACTTCAGCCTGCAGTTTACGCAGCTCCCATTTCTTGAATTCTTCAGCATAAGGATCTGGTTGAGGTTGAAATTCCTCAAGCTGCTTGCCCAAATCTGGCATTTTATGCAGCTTAGCAATCTGTCCCATCAACAGATTCCGCATGCCCTGGTCCATTGTTTGTCCCAGAGTTTGAAGGAGAAATGACAGTTCCTGAGCTTTGGCGGAGTTATCTTCCGCGGTAGAAACTTCAATCTGAATATCGATATTGCCTTTCAGATCATCTCGTTTTATTTCAACGAATTCTTCGTTTGTGATCCGGATGACTTCTTCCGGGCGAAGAAATTCTGCATTGTATGCCATCCACTTCCGCATGAGTGGTTTGATGAGATTTTCAGCGATGTTCCGGACAATATCCAAACGACGCACTGAAACAGCATCCATAGCCCCTCGAGCAGAAGTTGCGGTAGATCCAAGACCAGCACCTGTAATGCCACCTGAAAATGACTTAACACCCAACATACTCTCTGTTTCATTGTTCACCATCTCCAAAACGTTGAATACGGAATTGGGAATAGCATTGTAGCTACCTTCATAAAAATCAGCTGGAGTACCATTGAACTCAAAGTTTTTACCATTGAGAAAACGTTTTTTGTTCAGAACATCCAGGGCTCCAGTACGGATACCTTTCTGGGAATTGTTGGAATTACCCATGTTATCCAAGATGCCACGCTTAATAGCGGTAGTGACTTTTTGATTGTCACCGACAAGCTCTGCATTGGCTTCACCATGCAACTGGAACGGAATAGAATTATTGGCTAATACCAGGAATGGAATAGCATTATCTGGGTACGGATTTGATTCGAGCTGGAGAATTATATCATTGACCCAAGTACAAACGATTGGCTCAGCTACGCCGTCATTATTGACATCGTAATTGCCCCAATACTCATAGGCGATAATCTTTTTACGGGCTTTATCCGTAAATACAAATTCAGTTTCATCCTGTTCTTCGAAATCATCTCCGTCATCTCGAACCAGGTTAGCAGCCAGCTTGTTCAGGTTCTTATATTTGCCAGCTTTACGTAAAGTGGTTAGATCAGTTTCATAACGATGAATAAAGAACTGAGCTTTTTCTACACAGCCCATTGCTGTAGGGTCCATGTAAACGTCTTCAAGACGACAAATTTCAGCATCAGGTTTGTTCATCAGTACCTGCAATTGCTTAACTACGCGGTAGTCAATAATCTCAGGCTGGTTGGTCAACGGATTGACAGCGTATACCGGCATTTCAACTTCTTGTTCTTCATCCTCGTAGTCCCAGGATGTTTTTACTACAACAGTACCTTCGCTGTAATACAGCTTGATAATGTCAGTCATGAACTTGTAGCGGTTGAACTGACGGGTAAATTGGTAATTCAGAACCAACTGATTTTGTTCAGCAGCTTTACGGTCTTCATAAGTGATTGGGGAACACTTGATGATGTCCTGGTCTGAAACAAAAGGATCTTTTACAGAAGCATGTTGCCATTCATCCTGGCGTTTGATGTCTCGAGAAACAAGTTCTGATTTGCCTTTTTCTTCGTTGCCGTAGGGTTCACCGTTGTATTCTTTTTTCCACTGGTAAACTTTAGTTTCGATCTCCTGGCGGAGTGTATCAGCAGCACGAAGGTCATCTTTAAATGCCTTCAGTAGCTCTTGTTTCGTTAACTTTTTTGGTTCATCGCCTGCCATGTCTTACCCCAAGTTGTCATGAACTTCGAATTCATCAATACATGAATATCCTTGCCAGGTAGGAAGTTCTAAATAAATTTGAATCGAGTATGTTCCTTCAATGCTCAGGTCACCGGCTGCTGTTAGAAAATAGACTTTCCCATCAGTACCGTCAGTAGTAAAGATACCTGTTTTTACAACTGTGGTTTTGTCAGGACGTTGAATGGTAATGTTTTTTACACTGGCAGTAGAAATATCCAGCGGAACATTACAGTCTTCCAAAACTTCGATTTCAAGATGTGTACCTACATCTCCAACTCGTAGTTGTTTTTCTTCGCAGTTTATTGCCATATATTAATCCAACCTGATTCGAAACGGTTTTACTACTACGCACAGCAGCTGTTTATCGACTTTGGTTGGTTTCTGTAACTGCAGATTAACCTTCAAAGTTTTGCTCACCTGGCATTTTTTAAATCGTGTAACTGGTAGAGTAAACGTCATCGTACTTGTAATGCAAATCTAAGAACTTTTGTTATGCACAATTTAAAGTTCTGTTCTTCAAACCAAAAATCACAAATAGCGTCCAGGAATATATCGTAAGCGCATACCTGATACGCTGTTTCTGTATAAGCATCTGGATCGTATCCACCGCTCATGGGTAACCTCTCCAGGGATCTCCGGGAGTACCTGTACCATATTCAAGATTGTCAGCGTGATAACGCATATTCACATCCAAATGAGATGGAACAGTAAAATTCATCTGGTCAGTTTTAGCCTTAATTGCATCAAGCAATCGGGCAAATATATCTACCACGGGGTTGTACCGTACTGATTCCGTGGTGTAAGTAGCTTCCGCATATACTTTAAAATGCACACTGACTTGAGGTGTTGCCGGCATAAGCACAGCAGCTCCTGCATTAATATAAATGCCATCTGCCTGGTGAGTTAAATCGACAGTATCGACAACTGCACCAGCTGCATCTCGTATAACTGCTCGAGGATAAAGATCCGTATCTCCGCCCTCCAGGAAGAGTACTAATGGGATCTCGTCACCCTCAATAATGGAAGCTATGCCCGTCATGATACCTTCGTTCTTTTTCCATCGGGATGCACTTTATCCCATGTCGAATAGTCATCAAAAATAAAACTATGACCAACCCCAACACACCAAGACCGTGAATAATTGAATACAGGACATCCGGAATTGGTATGAAATAAGACAAATCCAAACTCAATAAAATGAGTATAGCTGCTTGCAGATACCGTCGAGGGTATCTTCGGTCTTTCGATAAAATATATAACGAAAGTAAACCAAAAAATAGTACTGCACCAGCTGATACATAACGAATAACAATTGCCAGGGTTGTTGCTTCATCGTAGCTTAATGTACCGATGAGCACACCTACTGCTACCATAACCAGGACTCCCTGGGCAAATGGCATTCGAGCTATCCAGCTTTCCAGCATATATGCAATAGCTAGTAATCGTTCTTCTGGAGGGTAATGTAAAAGTGGTTTCATGGTTGTTTACCTTTAAGAGATTTAATGTCAGATTTTAAATCAGCTACATCTTCCTCTAGGTTTTCAATGTCTTTTTCTTGTTGTGTTATCGCAATGGAATACTTTGCGTGATCACTAATAATGTGATCCGCATGATCTTGAAATTCCTGATTTAGCATATTTAAATTTGATTGAATTGCTGCTTGGGTGTGTCGAATAGGAGAGACAATGCTGGTTACATAAAGCCCAAGACCGATACTCGCCATAATAGCGAGTACGTTCCAGCCGAGCTTTACTCCATCCCGCTCTACTTCAACTCCGTTATTTGTTGCTTGTGTCACTAGAATCTACCTTTGTTAGCAGAGGTGAGACACACAGATCTCTTGGAGTGATCCGATGTTTCACATCTTTTATTAAAATAGTTCCAGCTTTTTTAGCTGCCCAGGAAACGGCTTCAGAACAAAACCATCTCCCCGGATGTTCCCAATTGGAACGTATCAGGAATCCAAAAATAGCAGAATAATCGTAAGGCATCCCAATAATAGAACGCATAGCATCACGCATCACAACAGGATCCCCTTCGAATTCATAGATCGCCCAACTTGCAGAAAGTGCCTGCTTTTCTTTGAGCGTCATTTTTCGTACACCAAAAATTCCGGTAGCACCGATGATATTATCACCGTCGATGTAATCTACGTGGCTGTAGTAAGACCAGGTAAGGAAACGAATAATGAGAGAGATGATGTCGTTTTGTGTACTGAACATCACCAGGATTTTGTTGGGCTTAGCGTTCATCAGTGAAACTCCAGGTCATAAGTATTCTGACAACCGCAAACGACTAGATAAGCTTCTGTGATGCCTTTGGCAGTAGCTTTATCTGGCGCAGCAGCAATGTTTTGTTTGTAAACATTTGCTTCACCGAGCTTGTACCCTACTGATTCTGTGATTGCCATATACAGCTCACCAACCTGTTTTGCACCATCCAGAACATAAATTTCTGAATCATCTTTGGTTGGTACTGCGTATGGGTAATCAATATCAGCACGAATACTGTTGAGTCCTACCCACTTGATTTGTGCTTCAGTTGAAGATGAAAACGTTTTGCCATCATACTGAAAACCGCCATCAATGATATAAATAGTTACCGCCGTATCGATAACTTTAACGCATCGAGCCTGGTATTCAGTTAAAGATTCGGATTCATGGGAATCAATAATTGACTGTATATCGGCTTGAGCAGTAGGCAGCAGCTCACTAGCCGTGTAGATATAAACAGTGTTATTGCCATGATTAATATTTTCTATACTGTGTGCAGCTAACTCAGAACGTAATTTTTCAATGTCTACCGTAGAAGCTTTTGGGTAGGTAGATTCAATCATAGTGATAACCTCAATGCGCTCAAAATAACCGGGCTCCAGTTATTGCCGGCAATGACGTTTACAGAACCACCAGATTCAGCCAGTACTGCTCGAAAGGTAGTAGGGACAGAGTTAGGCAAAGAAATAGGAATAGCAAAAGAAATAGGAAATTCATGTGAACCACCATTTGCACCAGCTTCCTGGTACTGAATTCCTCGATCAAACGGAGAAACTCGTTGGTATGAGCCTGAATTGTTATGCTCAATATCTACATAAAATCGATCTGAAGTATTAATCTGAACCATCATGGATAAAGTAATCAGTACTACTTCTCCAGCGAATGGGGTAAATGCTGGTAACACAACATTTGGAATTGGAGTAAATGCTCCAGACCCCATTGATTTGTTACCAGAAGTATCAATCAGTTGTAGCAATTGGAATAAACCAATCTGAGAAGGTCTCTCTTGCCATATCGTGCCATCAAAAATCCAATGAGACCCATCGTCTAGCTGGATGGCTTCATCGCCTTCCTGGACCGTCAGAGCGTTCCTGGCAGTGGCATCTGCTACGACAAAGACATTAGGTATTGCTGCAGCGGGAAGTTGAGCTACGGGGACTTTACCTGTGGCATCCAGTTCGGCCACACCCAGGGCATTACCTTTTTCACCAACAGGAATCGCACCTACTTGTGCCGCGGTAGTTCCATGAGGATTTGAAGTATTGCCGATATGGTTACTGACAGTTGTTGCATCTGCAGCTCCCAGGTTAGCTCGAGCATTGGCAGCGTCTAACGCACCGGTTCCCCCCTGGTTAACTGGAACAGTATCAGTAGGGGTAAATTCTTGAAGTGCAGTTGTATCTCCGCCAGTTCGAATAACTTTAATTGGAATTTGGTCAGCCATACCTACACCGTAGCGATGGGGTCATATGTCCCATCTGCGTCATAAAAAGGAAGATTTCCACTGATTAAATCAATGTTATCTGGAGTACCGTTTGCATTGAAAAACGGTAGTTGTCCAATAGTTCCGGATCCAGCACCTGGCTCATTCTCTTCCCAGTTCGTAAAGAGTGCTCCGGGAGTTTTCTTTTGAAGAACCGTGCCATCTGCTTTGTAGTAAAAGGATCCAACAGGAGCATCTGGCTCTACCAAATGAGGATCCTGAGACCCACCAAAAAGGAGGATCTCAGAATCATCTTCAAGTTTCAGCAGTATCGCATCAACCTGGAATGCATCATCCAGTAGAGCCATGCTTTACCTTTACTGGTCAGCAACCTGAGTACGGATTGCGTTAACAGTAGCATTACCACCATTGTCTTTAACCTGCAGAGCCATATCAGTGCCTGACAGTGTTACTCGAACATTGGTTCCTGGGTTAGCACCAATACGCAGTTTGGCGAACTTGGTGAAATCCACCTGAGTAGCTGCTGGAGTACCACCATCACCTGCGTTGTGAGTTGCATCAACTTCCCAGGTAACCACATTCTGACCTTCACGGAAGTGAACCAACCATTTCGCCATGACGTATTCACCAGTTTCAACCGTATCGATTGTGGTCCAGGAAGCACTGGAAGCTGCGTTGACAATCTGACCACCCAGGTCCTGGAGAGCATCATCCAGATCACTCAGGTTTTTGGTAAGAGGATCAGAGTTAGTGATGAAGAACTCATTTGAATTTACACCGCCAATTTCAGTATCCAACTTACTGATTGCTGCAACCAGGTTATCATTATCAGCAACCACATTGGTTGAAGTGTAGTCAGGAAGTTCAACACCAGTACCAGTCTTACCGATGAAGTCACGAATGTAACCATCTTCAGTTGAACCGGATTGCAGTGCAGCAATTGCATCAGTGTTGATCTTGATCTGAGCATCCAACAGCTGATCTGCATTGAACAGACTTTCTGTCAAAGCAGCAGTCGTAAAGTCACCAGCTTTCAGGTAGTTTGAAGCAGCATTGGCAGAGTATGAACCATCTGTACCCAGACCTGCTCCAACTTGTGTATCGTCCAGCTCACCCTGTAATGTGCTGATTGAAGAGTTCAGACCACCGATAGCTGAAGCATTACCACCAATTGCTGCATCCAGATCTGTCAGATCTTCTGCAATATTGGAATTGCCATCGATATAGTTAGTACCAGTGAAAGCAACGTAGTTACCGTTACCGTCTACTGCAGCACCAAGAGCTGCTTCAATAGCATCGATTTCGTTCAGTACGTTGTCATTAACTTTCAGACCACCTGCACCCAGTTCCAGACTACCATCTGCCAGTTTGATACCGAGTTGAGAAGTGTTCAGTGAGCTTTGGGTTGTGCCGTCAACAGTCGTTTGCAGACCACCATTGGCATGTACATCTACGCCTACGTGATCAGACGGAGTTTCTCCAATACCTGCGCCCAGGTTGACTGAGAATGTATCACCGGTCAGATCCAAGCCTGTGCCGGCAATGTATTGAGGCAAACCCTGGAACTGAGTGAAGTTCAGGCTATCGGTATCAACATTGGCGTTATTTGGATCAACAAGACCCAGTTCGGTCAATGTCCAACCAGTTTTGCCATTGACTGTACCTGAATCAATAAAGGTAAAGTTACCAGCTTTTACTTCACCTGCTGGGTTACCGTCAAAGTCACTTGAACGGGTCAGGATGATATTGACACCTACACCGCTGACATCGTAGATACCATTGTCGGATTGAGTGGCTTCATCCTTAACCAGGATACGATCACCATCGTTTAACAGGGATCCATCGATACTGACAGAAGCTACTCCAAGATCCAGGGTCTTACCGACACCAGAGCCACCAGTTGTGACTGCTCCGCCTACGGTAGTAGCCAGAGGTTCAACCGTAGCGTAATCACACTGTCCTTTTACCAGAAGACCGGCTTGTGCAGCATCGAGCTGTTGTTTGGTTACGGCATCGGTAGGATTCGTACCGTCTGCCATGTTGGTAACTTTAAAACCACCAGCATTGATGTCAGCTCCCATCGCATTGGAGCCATCCAATTTGAGGGAAGCATTAAAGTTTGCCAGGATCTGAGCATCCAAATCGAGCAAATCTTCAGTAACATCTGAGTTACCGTTGATGTAATTCGAAGTGGTATGTGGGACATAGTTACCACTGGCATCGACCATTGCTCCAAGAGCAGCTTCGATGTTATCTACTTCAGTAGTATCAGCAGCAGCAGCGACTGCAGCATCCAGGTCCAGAAGATCTTCAGTGATGGAGGTATTACCATCAATATAGTTGGATCCGGTATGGGCAACGTAATCTCCATTGGCATCAACAACACCACCAATAGCTGCCTCGAGTGCATCCAGTTCGTTTTGGAGATTTGTCAGTGCAGAAGATGTACCAGCATCTTCCCATTTGTCGAGACCGGAACCGGCAGTCTTCTTACGGTAGTGAAGACCGGCAGAAAAATCGAGTGCGAGAGAACCTAACGGAGCTGCGTCAGATTCGGTGGTGCCTCCAGGGGCTCCATTGGTGATGATGACATGTACTTCATTGCCGTTTTCATCCTCAATGCTGTAACCGAGTTCGGTTCTAAATAGCTGTTCAGCCATTGGCTTATCCTCATCATATCAATATTGAAATTCGTACTAAATCAACTTTGAGGTCTTCAGTGTGATTGTTTTCTATCTTGCACTGAAACTCGCCACTATCGAGTATAACCGATACTCGGTACGCTAAAAAATCACCAACTTTATTGGATACGGTAAATGTTACTGTACTACCGTTCTGTACGGCTGTGATCTCAGCAACATTATACAATCCATTTACGGAGTCGGTCACCGTAATCATCCATTTGGCAGAACGTATCTGCCCTGGGTCAACTCGATCAACAACTTCTTCTGCGCTGACCGCAATAGTAACTGGATCAACTGCAACTGCAGCATTACGTAAATTGGCAGTTGCCATTACTTACCCCGTGATAGCTTTCAGATCATTTGTTAAGTCTTCAATGTGATCCTCTAATCCTTCGATCTCCCAGTTCTCTCGATCTGTTCGATCTGTTTCGGGAATACGTTCCAATTTTCTTAACTGACGATTAAAGTCTTTAATGTCACGTTGGATGAAAAATTGATCTAGCTCACTTTGAGCAACGTATTCGGTATCCAGGTAGTATTTACCTGCACCCCCCAGCACACCGCTGCTGGCGACAACAATTCCGATTACTGCACCGATGTCTTGTAAATTCATGAGTCACCTTTTTCTTTCATTACCAGGTCGGTATAGAACTTGAAATAGCCTACGGCTCCAAGTACTAGCCCATTCATGATCCATTCTGCATCGGCTGGATTCTCGAGACCTTTCATCCAAACATATGCATCCCATACGATGTACATGTAGAACGCCGCAAAGATAACCGGCAAAGGATGTTCAGTGAATCTCTCGATAAACGGTTTCATGGTTCAATTAAAAATATTCGTAGCTCCACGTTTGCAAAAAACATTTCGTGACGTAATCCTTCTGCAAATTCGAACTCTTTCATGTTCTTAGCCATTAATGCACAAACCGGCGTTTTGCCGGTTTCAGATGCATAAACTAAAGCTTGTCCGATGCACTCGTAGTGCTTTGGCGATTTTGCCCAATCAAATTCAATGACTGCAAATTCTGTTTCACAATCTGGCTTCAGTCCAGATATTAGAGTGGTTGGTTGACCTTTCAACTGGCCTTTACAGATTGCATCTGAATAAACCGATTCTCGTTCCCATCCCAGACCAGGCGTAGATACAAGAACCAACAGCGTCAGGCACCAGACAATCATTTTCATTTGGCAAACATCCCCTTAATAGTTGCTACTGCCTTTTCCCCGCGGGACATAAACCACCAGGAAACAGCCATGATAAATAAATAGATGATTGATTGTACAAGGTAAACGTACAGTTTTACCAGTAAAGCTGTGTCCTTTGCTACCAGATCTCCAACTTTGAGATGTAAAACGACAAAGATCACAACTACAAAAAGGTAGAGTGACCAGGTAATGAGGGGTCTCGTTAGAGCCCTGAATTTATCTACGCCGCTGTGACCTGTGGGTTTGTTTGCCTGCTCAAGACCTTTACTAAATGCTTCAGCATCCAACCGGGCAACATCGGCTTCACCCTGGGTTTGAATAATTTCCTGTTCCATTTCCCCTTCAGCCAAAGCAATATCCAGTTTATTCTTGGCAATGGAAATAGTTGCTCGGAGTTCAAACTCAGCTTGTTTGGCATCTTCTTGAGACATTGCCAACTCATGCTTGTTCTCTTCCTTCATAGTTTCCAGGTTGATTTTCTTGGTAAGGTATCCCCCCACCAGGCCAGATACACCTGAGAAAATTGCACTGAACCCACCTGTACCTACTGCTGTTGCTGCTTCTGCTAACCAGCTCATCCGATTACCTCCAGTTCAAAGTCTTGTTTATTTGCTACTTTATTGAATTCTCGCATGGCAATACGGCTACTGAGTACAGCTTTCTCTCCACCAAGATTACCTACTCGGGTGCCAAGCAAAATGCAACCTTTGGTATGGCTGACTAAATTGCCATTATGAATGAGGATACCTCCTCGCCCTGGAACTTCACGCACATGAAAAACCTTCTTATATTTTCCACTTGCAGAACGTGGCAGATAAGTTGTGTGGTAAGTTCCGGGGGGTATGCAAGAGATGTTTCGAGCATTGTTTTTCCAGGGTCGTTCAAGAGTTCGAAATACCTCTCCGCCAATAAATAAATAACCCAGCGTGACCAGGTTAGATTTAAATTGACGGAGTAGGTATGCCTTGTTCATGTCAAGTTCCCGGAGCTGCGTGGGTCACTTTGATACCGTCATCTTCGTCAGTGACTGCAGGTTCCTCTTTGATTTTGGTTACCGAGATACCTTCTTTTGCATTAGCATCTGGATTCTTGGCTGTAGCCGATGGATCCATGATTTGTCTCAATTTATAAACCAAGACATTCATGGCTTCACGTTCAGTATGACCGCTGATCGTAACTCGATCCAGCATGCCAAGATTGAATTTTGCTTCGTTAGGAGTTAGTGACATATTCTTTACCGTTTGTTAAAGTAAATCAAAGTGTACCAATTTACCCCCACACTTGTATAGGCGAACAAACAGCTTCAGATTCTTTCTCCCCTACAATAGCTACTTTGGGCGAAGCACTTAAGTCATACGGTATTATCAATAAGGATTCGTCCCTTACTTTAAGTGGAGTCATAATTGCAATTTGACCTGATGCTTGTGGTGTATAAGTCAGTTGAGGATCTGGATCCGGATTACCATAAAAACTGGTAAAGAACATTTGTTCATCAATGATTCGAAAACCGTCAATCCATCCAGGCCAACTAACATAATTCAACCCACCCCCTATTCGAGCTCCAGAATAATTATCAGTGTAGCTAGACAAACTATAGTATCTAATACCATCTACCCAGAACTCTAAGGTATTCAGATTAGTACGTTGAATGGCGATGTGGTGCCATGCATCTTCAATATCAATACTTACATACTGGGTAAAACTGCTATGAGCAAAATATAAACGATTGTTCGAATTTGAATAAAAGGCATATACCAAATTACCACCGTCTTGCAGTTCGAATAAAGTGTAGTTACCCGAAGCAGCTGTGGAGTCAAATTTAGCCCAGCACTCCATAAAAAAATTACCGCTTAGGCTGGTAGCCAAAGTAGTATTTATTTTATCTGTGCCTCCGCCAAACAAACCAGAAGCAGCACCGGCTTTAAAATCAGCGGTATCAATTTCTGGAGTACCTGATTCTATTGCCCAGGTTTGATTTCCAGTTTCATCAGTAAACGTTGTGCTACCGTCTACTCCTTCAAATTTGAGTAGAGCTAATGTTGTCATTACGAATCCGCATCAAATTGAAAAATATAACTGCCTGAATTCCAATCCAGTGCAATATAATTTTTACCCCCCATGACAAATTTTTCATGGTTGATAAATACTTGTGGGTTACCAAAAGATCGGTAGAAATTAGGCATATCTCCATACAGCAGTAACGGAGTGTTATGTGCAATAATTCGGATAGGGGCGTAATAAATTTTTCCATCCAAGGGGCTTGGATTTGTAATAGAAGCATCTTCAAAAGATTGTCGAGTTTCTTCACCACCCCTATCAAATAACCGAAAGCGGTCATCTTGCATATACCAATTTCCAACACCATTATCAAATAATCCATAACGGAAATCATTGGTACTTAAACCGCTCGTATCATCGGAACCTGTCAGCAATACTGGAGAATATATTGGAGAATCTGCATATGGTTCTACATCTCCAAAAAAGAATCCTGCCGGGTAACTTTGATGAGGAGTCCAGAAATAAAACCATTTACCGGAATCTTCAACCAACATGTGCCATTGCTCAGTTGGTGAACTGCTTAAGTAACGTTTGGATAAAAAGTGTGTTTGTCCAGCTGCCATACTTGTAGCGTTTGGAACTTCATCAGTACCATTATCAATATCAGTCATGGTTCTGAAAAAACTACCGTGAGCAAATTGATAAGCAATGTTGTCATCAATTCGTAAATAAGCACTTCGATTCGGATGTTTTAAAACAATCTTATGATTAACTGCATCATCATAAGGAGCAGTCCATCCGCCTACTGGAGTACGAGACCCATAACCATCGATTAATACTGCTTTTAAGATTGCTCGAAGATCGCCACCGCCAGAAGATCCTAATGTTGGAGCACTGGCATCTGCATAAGAGTAAAGAGTCGCTGTCATAGTTAATCTCTTGTGTATTGAATTTGTAAATGTAAATCAGAGCCAGGTGTATTTGACCCTATTTGATTTACATCGACGGTTAAATAGTCAGTTGTATCCAAGTCTAAATCAGTAGGTACTTGTGCTCCACTTTGATTGGCTCCAGCACTAATGTCAAATCCATTGCTAACAATCGAAACACCATTTTTATTTACGTCCACATTAATTGCCGATCCTGCTGGGGCTGTACCTACTGATACATTAACATCAACTAAAGTAATATTGGCTGGTGGATACCAGCGAGCATTACCATTAATAACAGAAAGTTGCCCAGGCATAGAAAGTGTTTTTGAATAAACTGTTCCACCAGTAGCAGGACCAAATAATTGTGCCTGAGAAGCATCATAAAGATCACTGACTTCTTGAGCTGTCAGTGTTGCTTGATGAATAGAAAAATCATCGATAGTGGATACAGAACCAAAAATAGAAGATTCTTCAATTCGACCTACTCGTAAACTTCCAGATGCTGTATCCATTGTAGTGGCAGCACCACTAAAATATGAAACAGGCACAGAAATCCCATCAACATAAAAAAGACAGGTGTTCATATCAGTCAGCACTGCAACGATATGATGTGTTGTACCTGGCGTTATTACGGCATTATCTGTTTTGAAATTTTTACGATGTGAAGATAATGTTCCTCCACCATTACCGATACGAATAGAAACTTTTCCGTCACTTTCAGTGTAAACAGCAATACCTTTGTAATTACCAGCTCCACCTCCGTGAGTAGTGAATAGTCCTCGAATACCTAATGAACTGACATTAACACTACAAGCAATACTGAGAGGAAACCCAACATCTCCAATAAATCCTCCATCTACGTAATCAACTGATGTTGGAAAATTAACAGCAGTATCAGCATCGCCAACCAATAAGGAAGGTTCATCAAAAGTTGGAGCACCGTTGTAAGTACCGTTGAAATTTCCTGTTTCATCTACGCAGGTAGGACCGGCAGATTCTCCTAAACGGTAATAAAGAAGTGGGGTTAAGCCATTGACTTGATCCGAATAGGGTATAACCGGTCCACTCCCCCCAGAATTTCCTGGGAGAGTATCACCCGATGCAAGTTCCTGTAACTGTCCATCGTACAGGCAAATAGGGCGTTTTTCCGCCATCGATCATTATGCCAGGGTGATTGGTTGAGTTGGTTCCCAATCCATGTCAGTGGCACTGAAAGCTACGCCGACACGTTGGACAATTTGTCCAGTAGTGGTTGGAGCCGTAGCTGTTACACCGCCCGGAGTTGAGTTGGAAAGAAACTGAACTGCACCTGGAGTTAACCCGGTCAACTGATCGTTAGTACCTTCTTTATAAATGGTTGCCACTGCAGCATCAGCAAATGCTGACTTTACAAAACCATGAGCTACCCGGCCATTCGAAGCATCAGCCAAACGAGCTCGAGGTCCACCGTTATCAAAAATGTTTACCAGGTCACCTGCGGATAAACCTGCTGCTTCTTCCACAGTCACTGCAATAGTGTCTTCTGCATTGCTTGCCGGCAGTAGAGTGTTGTCGATTTTGCCTGATGCATCCAGGGCAACGATTTTTCCAGAATCACCAGCACCGGCAGAAGTTACTTGACCTTCTACTTCTTCAAGAGCACCAGCATTTTGACGAATATACTTATCAGCCATGAGTTGTTCCTCAAATTAATGCAATCGGTTTTTCAAAGTTCAACAGAATAGTGTCAGATTTGATTGCGTGACCTAACACTACCAAGTTACCTGTAGCTGGTGCTACTTGGGTAAATGTTCCATTGGCTCCAAGGAATAAAGGTTGATTAACATCCCAACTCCAGGAAGCATCCTGGTATTTTCCTTCAAGCCTTAAATTAATTGGGTTACCTGCGGTGCCGGAAGAGGTACTCATTCCAAGCAAACGCCGTACATGCTCGCTATTCGTGGGATCCGCGTAGATTCCAAAACCGCTGGAGTCTGTCGTGAGAATCCGTAAAGCACTGATGGTTTCACCGGCAATAATGGTATCGGCATCGATAACGACACCGGTAACTGTACCTGTGAAATTGACATCGGTACTAATATCTACCGGGGTTGGATTGTCCCTCGGTACATACTCCAAATGCTGATGGTTTTCTAACGCAAATGGTCGAGCAATGTTTTCATGATTATTTTTGAGCGTTGTGCTGATCTTTTTCACGGATCACCTCACACAAAACCCCGGTCTTCAAATTTCGTTGAAACCAAATCATCCTGAGCATATAGCCCTTCTATCTTTACACGATTACAGCTTTGTTCAAATCGCATGTAATGTGTGTTGTTTTCAGCTTTGATGTCACCCTTTAAGGATCCATGAGCTCGATACCCAACATAGTGGAATAAAGCTTCGATGAATTGTTGAGGGAGAGGGATGGTTTGTTTTTCGTGCATCAGAAATTTGGGAGCAGCACGGTATAGTACACTGAACTGTTGACCTTCAATGACTTCGGCAAATTCGACCTGGTGAAATTGGGGAGTGGTTGGGCTGGTTGGGTTCATTTCATCATTCAGAACCATCAACGTACCGTCACCATCATACATTTCCTGGATCATTAGCAGATCATGATCAGATAAGTCGATAGTGACATCAGTATCATTACCGTCCAGGACATAAAGAGTTTTACCAGCAGCTGTGGTGATAATAGCTTCAGCATGCCAGAGGTCGAATCGTTTATAGATTTCGAGAATCCCGAGATTGAGGTAACCCAGGATAGTGGTTTTCTCATCTTTGACTTTGAGCTGCTTTAGTTCAGCATCTTTAACCAAATCAATTGCTTCGCTGACTATCATGGAACACCCCTTAAAATTTTGTCAATACTAGCATGGAGATTTAGAAAACTGTACTGCCGCGGTAAATGTCCTCGTCATCATCGTTGTAAAAAGCAAAGTTGCCTTCCTCGTTTTCGATGTATTCCGGGGTAGCTTCCATACTGGGTTTGTAGGCATCAATCTCAAGTAACATGTCTGCAGCATCACAGCAGTCATCATGCTTGGATTTGAAACCTTCTCCAGTAGCGAAGCGCATTTCTTCCATAAACTCAGTAACCAATTCGGTTTCTTTGAGCTCTTTTGGCAGCCACATTTTCTTCGCTTTGATTACTGGAACAAATAATTTGAAGTTCGAAATCTTGCTGCCAGTTCGACGAATACCTTCCGTTTTGCCTTTACCGGCAAGGTTGAAGAAGATATTTCTGTTGATCATCTCACCTTTTAACCATTGAATAAAGCCACCTTGTTGACCGTTTATCTCAACGCCTACACTCAGCGGCTTATAAATAGAGGCCAATCGAAACAGCGCATTGATATTGGCATCCATCAGCTGACGTTTGCAGATACCATCAACCAGGAGCCAATCTCCATTATTGGTATATGCCCACACCATAATAACGCTGAAGTCATTTTTCTTACCTTCAGCTGTGGCAAAGTCAGTAGTGATATAAAAATTGTATCGAGAGCGATTCTGTAAAACTCGATCACGCTCGTACCAAACTATGTCATCGTCTTGAACCAGACGGTCTTCATCACTGGTGATTCTCAACATAAGCTCCTGGTTAAATGAACTGATTTCGCCACTGGCTAATAATTTATCATACTCTTTTTTGACGAACTTATAGGGAAAACGATCTTCCCACCCGCCTTTAAATTCTGATTCTGGTACAGGAAACTTTTCACAAATGGGGTAAGTTCGAACATTCCAGGCATTGGAACTGGCAGCTTCGTAAAGAGGGTCAGACTTATTGAACGGAGTACCCGTCCATAAAATCATTCTTTTCTTTGGATGAAGTGCTTGTCTTGCTGCCTTATAGACAATGTTCTTGATGTCTCGAGTGATGGTGGGGGATTCAGCATTTTTATCAGACATGAGATCATCCATGCCACACCACGTAGGTCTTTTACCATATTCTTTGAAACCCCGTACACCGGTCGTTGCACCGAATCCTCGGAAGGCGATATTTTTTCCATCAGCATTAGTAAATTCCCAACGGACATCTGTAAACTTTGCCTCCGGTACATATTTCTGAAGAAAATCTGAATTGTTCCAACGGAACTCGAGATTGTTCCTCATGGACTTTACACCATTTTCCATTGTGTCACTGATATACATCCCGACATCTACGCGGCCAAACCCAGGAATGGCACCATAGGTTGCCAGGTAAAGAATCATGTATTCATGAAGACCAGTGGTTTTTGCAGATCCACGAAAAGCAACAAATAGGTTTTCCCATTCAGTTACCAGTTGGTCCAGCATGTCGTAGTGAATAATTGGGGATTTGTTTTCTTCCCCCAGGCTACCGTTTACCAGTTTGATAAAAGCAATGTATTGCAGAGCAAATTTAGTAGGTCGGTATACTTGATCGAAATAGGAATAGTTTACATGGTTTAACCGTTCATCCAGATCGATAGGTGATTGAATTTCTTCAGTTGCTTCCATATCGATTGGTTATCCCCGATGGATGATCTTCTGGTCGTTGAATTCGAAATGAGTTAATCGTCCCACATTTGGGACAGGTTATTTGTGGCATTACCATTTCGTGTGGATGCTGAATTTCAGATTTTACAAATCTGCAAAGAGAGTTATGGCAATAGCGTACAACAGTTTCCGGTTCACTCATCTATTTCTTCCGCTTCAACATCAATAATGTTGGATTCTGCCACTTGTTTCATAGATCCACCAGCCATTAAAAATTGATGTTCCTGGGCAGCCAAGCGTTCTGTTGTCTTTCGAAGTTCTTCAATAACGGATCCTGTATTGTCATCAACCTTCACATTGATCTGTTGATCTTCCGCAGGTTTCAATTCAGTGATCAAACATTGTGCTGCTTTTTGTTTTACCATTTCAGATCTGGCATTTTGCATAAGCTCTGCCTGAACTAAAATTGCTTTGTTAAGTAAATGCCTGTGAATGAGTTGAACGGGAATTGCAGCTACGCGGCGTATTTCGTTAACCAGCACGGATTTGTTGAAGCGGCTGGCTTCACTCCGCATGATTGATTTGTCTTGTTCTTCTGGTGGGTGATTCTGTTTGCGTTGTTCGTAACGTTCCGGAAAAACTTTGATGTAAGCATCGGTTAAAGAGTTATCCGATTCGACCAAAGTAAAAAATTTGATCGCATTCAAATAATTTCGATGATTTTGAGTCGTGGCATTTTTAAGAATTTCCAGGTGTGTCAGATACGAGTCCAGAAATTCTTCTCCATAGTCCGGATCCTCGGCTAATTTGTGAATTTCCGAAATAGTTTTTTCATCCACCAGCAAACGTTGTTTTGGTGTAAGCTGAGTTTGAACAACATCGAGTGTAAGGTCTTTAGCTGCGGTCATAATATCTACGGGGATATGAGTTCACCCAATACATCAAAATCTGCATCGTGCAGATCGAGTTCAATATCAAAATTGTTTTCATTAAACTGGCGTAAGTAGTGTAGTACACGAAACTCATCCAGGTCGGTAAACATTTCTGTACCACCTTGAACCTGATGATCTGGAACCCAGGCTTTCCTGGCTAAAATCTTATGCAGAAGTTGCTCGAGTTCCCGCGGATGACCACATTCCATGTCCAGTTTTAATTCAGTGTAAGGAACAAATCGGTATTTTGTAAACCAGGACCGAAGGATTTCCATCATACGATCTGTAGATCTATTTGAATTTGTCATACCAATTTTATGAATAATCGTGTCATCTGGTAACACCATTTTGATCACGTACACTCGACCAATATCCTGACGTTTGAAGAAAGCCATTAATCTTCATCCTCAAGTATGGTCAAAAAATTTGGGATAGGCATGCCATATTTTCGATGGATATGCGTAAGTTGGATGGTTGCACCTTGTCGATTCATAATGGGATAAACACATTTTTTTAACCAATCAAGGATCTCAATCCATTCATCTGGGTTATCCGGAGCACCTCCTAAAACCAGGTGAGAGGGACGCTGCCCATTACGCATTAAACCCCGAGCGCACTCAGGGTATCGAACACAAGAAAATTTTGGGCAGCCAGGAAAGTGAAACTCAGCGTGAATCGGCATATAAGCTTTTGTTCACCTTTTCAATCAGTTCGTTGTATTTATCCACTTCGACTAGCAGTACTCCATCAGAAGCTACTTTGCTCATGGGGAGTTTATCAATGGCCTGGGCTAATTCTTCCAGATCCGTTAACCGGGTTACAGTAATAGTCTGCTCTTCTTTTTTGTCGATACGCAGAATTTGCCCGACCATGTGGGGAAAGTTGCAGCCCATTTCTTCAAACAAGGCTGCGGAATAGCGAGTCCCTTCAATTGTGACATCGCCATTGTCGTGCTCTTCGATTTCCATAGCTACACCCGATGTAGTTGGTATTGACCGTTTCGCACTTTAGTCATGAATTTTTTATCGTACAACCGTTGAAAGACTCGATTGACAGTAACTTTGGTAACTGAGCATTCCAATGCCACCGTATCCAAAGTGGTGGAAATCTTGTTATCGCTGTCCCTGTTTTTCAGGAGCCATAACAAAACCTTCACTGCTTTGGAATCGCTGGTCATCAAATACTCTTCAATGGCTGTAGGATCCGACATAAGCGTTTAATTCACTAGAGTTAAATTCGGTTTGGGGTTACTCACCGCATCCAAATCCTCCAGAAAAAATTCACGACGCACATCGGCAGGAATCAGTTCTTCGATTTGTTGTTCTAGCTGATCATTGCTCGACTTATGCCGGCAGCGCAGTTGGCTCAGGTCATGGACCAGCCTTTGCAGTTTGCGGAAATCCGCTTCTTTGATCATCTTCATAAAACACCCCCTTCACCAGGAGTTGTGAGTAAAGCTGGGTGCAGTATAGTTTTATAAACTAAATAGTGTCAAATTTTAGACTTATTTGATGTTGTACGATTCTTGCCATTCCTGGCGCAACCGAGCATAGGTATTTTTACCAAAAGAGATAATGTCCGGGTTCAGCTGGTACTGTCCATTTCGTATTTTTCGCAGATCCTTATTGGCGTACATCTTTTTGAATAGCCGCTGAACAGTTAAAGGATTAACGTGACATTCCTCCGCAATGGTACGCACGGGGACGGTTATCACATTATCCCCATTCTTGTTTTCAAGCAGGTAAGCCAGGATATGTGCAGAGGGTGCATCAGAGTTTTCACGAAGAAATTTGACCAACCGGCGTACATGAACTTGTTGCCATCTGGGTTGCTTTGGATTAAAGTCGATCTCATCCCAGGGAACTACGGATCCATCGGGCAGTGGAAATCCTGGGTACTGCCTCATTAAATCTTCAAACCTGATTTTTTGCATAGTATTTCCTAAAATTAAGTGTTTGATTCTAAAAGGATTTTCAGAACTTTTCTTACATACATGTATACAGTTGTATTACCTCACTAACACAATTGTATCACATCCTTTTACTACATCCATGTATACGTTTGTGTACATACATGTATACAAATAAAAATCTAAGTCATTGATTTCTAAGGAAATTATTTTTCCTTCTATATTTATTCTATTGGGGCTCGCGCATTAGCCGTAAATAGTTGAGGAATAGGTTTTAAAGTAATAATAAAAACGAAGTGAGACCCAAATGGATCGACAGAGAAAATCCATTGGTCTCCCTTCTTTTTTATTATTAGTTTCAAAGCTATTTCTCACGTAGCTGCCTCGCATTCCCTGTTGTCCAGGGGACAACCTTTCTCCGACTTCGCTGCCGCTCAGTCTCGAAAGCGGGAATTGCTCGGTAACGCCCATAAAAAACGGCGAAGCCTCGTTATGAGGTACTCCGCCGAACCGGGCTTTTAAAACGGAACTCAGATCTACGGGGTTAGTTGACCACCGTCCAATCTGTTGCCAGCATATCCGCCTGACTTGCCAACCAACCTGGTTGCATGGTTCCGCGAGCTGTCATCATATCGATATGCGGATCAATCGTAACCGCATCCAGCCCCGCTTTTTTGTACGCCGAGCCCCTGGTGGTCTTCGGATGGACCGAACCCGGCACCATAATCAGCCACATCTTCTTCCCGTTCCAGCCTTTCCGCGCAACCTTGAGCCCTTTCTTCAAACAGAACAGTGCCGCAGAGAAATCCATATTGTTGAGCGGCATATAAGCCTTCTCAAATTGCTCTTGTGGACTCCAGGAAATGTAACCATCCGGATAGCGCACCATGAACCCCTTATCTTTAGGGTCCTCATCAACCGGCAGAGCCCAGTTGCGGAATTTTACATACGCTCCGCGGTTCATTGGCACCGCATCGATCTGCTTCAAGCCGATATATGACTTCACCTTCTCCCAGGGATTCCGTGGAGCTCTCTTTACCGGTGCCTTTTTGACGGATTTCTTAGCTACGGGGTTCTTTACCACCTTCTTGCGAACCGGTGCTTTCCGTACACTTTTCTTTACTGCTTTCTTGACCATTTCGGTCTCCTGTTTGGTTAAGGAAACTGTACTTTAGCACGGTATATTAGCCTTTACCAAATTTCCGTATGGAAACTCATTGGGATTTTTCAAATTTTCGTTGGGATTTTTTAAATTTTAGGCAGGGGCAGTATATAGGTGTTGAGCCTATTGCAACCGGGAACCCCCGCCTAGTCACGGGATGGGACCCATTTCATTAATCCTTTTTATAGGAGAACTATCATGACTAACGTAAATGTAAAAGAGACCGCTACTAAGACTGTTAACGCTGTTGTTGAGCACGATGTAACACAACAATCATGGGAAGCACTGAGTTCTGCAGGCCGCAGCGTGGTGCGGTTAACAGGAGCCAGCATCGTAGCCGTTGCACTGACCACAGAGGTAACCGCTAAGGGTGCAGCAGTAGCCGTTGAGACTGTAAATGTGGGCCTGACAGTAGCTGCAGAGTCTATGCCAGAGACAGCCGAGGAAACGCAGGAAATGCTGCTCTCTCTGTTCGAAGCTGAGCCTTCAAACCAAGAAGACAAAGCAGACGCTTAACCACAACTGTTACGGATAGTAACACTGGCTCAGGGATGAGCCGCTACTACTAAGGGTTTGGTATACATTACGAACCCTTATTAGTGGGCGTTACACATAAACCCACTGTATAGGGCATGTAAACGGATTAAATCCGCTTATCTGCTGTTTTTTGTACTCACTGAGTACAGTCCACTTAACTGAGGAAATTATGATGGACATTTTGCCAGAAGCTGCGAAGGAGCTTAATCCTTCAAACATCCGTGCTGCTTACCAAGAATGTAAGCAGATGTTTGGTGACAACCTGCAGAAAGTACCGCGTATTGCTCATGAGGCAGTGCTCGAGACTGATTATTTGCAGGTTAATAGCCGGAAGCTGGCTCGTATTGAGCAGGCTTTTAAACTGAAGTATCCGAAACTGCCGATTGAGTCTTTGCAAGGCAAATTGGAATTGAAAATGCCGCAGATTAAGTATCCTGATGGCTTGACCAATTTCGAGAAGGAATAAATACGACACACCATTGCTGCGATATACATTGAGTTGCTAATCGACAATGAGCGTGTTGATGTCGAAGTGAAGACAACTGGTGCAGGAAAGTTAACCAGGCACAGAACTGAGGTCATTCTTGGCGGCACAGCCGATGAGAAAGATTTGCTTGAGGGATTGTGCATGGAGCCTGGTCAGATGATTCAGACACATGTAGGGCATCAGCGACTGAATGCTGAGTTCAAATGGACATTGAGCCGGCTGGGAAGCATGCCGTTCAAATTGTCTGATTGGTATTCGCCTGACTTACTGCGTCGGTTCTACCATTTGTCTGCAGAATATAACTCGGAGTCTAATAGTGAAAAGCGTGTGAAACGTCACTTTCGACATGACAACGATTATATGCAGGCAGTAGATAAGCTGGCCGATCTGGAGCGGTTTTACTTGCCGATGTTTTTTGATGACAGAGGCAGAATGTATTACTACTTCAGTAAACTGTTTGGTGTGCGTCCAGGGGGCAAGTTATTTGAAACCCTGATGATTGATCGAGCTGAGCCTAAGCTCTTGAGTGAGAAGGCTGTCGATCATATCAAGCATATCATTTACACAGTGTTGCATGGAAAGTATAGCGTTGAGCATGCTGTAAAGCATTTCAATGCGAAGACACTGCAGCAAGCCAAGGATGCTGATCCATTGGCAGTGGAAGTGCCTGATGTACCGTACAAGGGCAATGAGCGTGTGTATAGGCATGCTGAGAGTGAGTTTGCTGAGCGTGTTCTGTTGAACAAGTGTGCTCATGCTCTGGAATTGTACGCGGCAGGAGAGCCCTGTAGTTACATGTTTGGTAAAGACTTGACCAACAGTGGTCTGATCATGGCTGCGAACTCGTTTCGTAGTGAGAAGATGCTGCGAGGTGCCAACATGTATGGGCTGAAGACTGTGGCGGATAGCCATAGTCAGTTTGGTAAAGCTCAGGAGATTGATCATCTGCCCAGATCTGAGGTGAAGAGTATTCATACTCCGCTGTTGCACGGTAGTAGTGCTCGAGCGATAGCGAGAATGATTTCGGACCATCTTGGTGAAGGTAAAGATGTCACGGAAGAAGATGTGCATCAGCACAATATCGATGCCTACGGTGCGGAGGTCGATAACATTGAGACCATCGCTGCCTGGGGTGAGCTTATGGTGAACAACCATCGAAACATCTTGAAGTGGAAGATGCCAGATGGATTTCCTGCATCACACAGGTCGGTCATGGTGCGTACACCGTTTAATGTGTATGCAGCATCAACCAGGGTTAAGAGTAAGCCATTCAAGGAGTATAAATTGATGGCGACTATGCCCATAGCTCTTGGAGCAGATGGTAAATGTGTGTTTGGTCGAGAGAACACCACAGTCTTGAGTGACAAAGGTGTTGGCGTTAAGACCAGAGGCTTGTTTGCCAATATTACACATTCGATTGATGCTATGTTGTTACGGAAGGTAATCGGTGTGTTACTGGATAGCGAAGAGGTATTTTTGCTGAAGCATGATGATTACATGGTCAGTCCTGACATGTTTGATGAAGTGATTGCGACAGCTCAGGAGTTCTTCGACTATCTGCAATCCGGTAATTTGTATCAGGAGATTCTTGATCAGATTGCTGAGAAGTATGGTACTCATGCACCGCGGTTGTTGGTTGGTAATGCACCCAATCGTGTTGCTGAGTCGTTTAACTTTTTGATGGTGTAAGTGCAACAGCCTTGGAGCTAAAACGCAGCCTGGAGCCATACAGCCCTGTTTTAGGGTTTGGTTAAAAGGCCGCGTAGCTCTGAGGTCTGCACATCATTACGCCAACCTGTGACAGGCTCAATAGCCACCCATTGATTCGACATCTTTTCTGCGAGCAAAGCTCGTTTCTGCGAAAAGCAAGCTATTTGCTTTCCCGGTAAGGTTCCCACCGGTTCCTAATGGGGGCTTTTTATCTACGCATGTGAGGTGCTATATGGATAAAAATCAACAAGTGCTGGCTGTTGCTTTTAAGAAAGCCAAGCGCAAGATTCAGCGTATCAAAGAGCTGGGCATTACGCCGAAGATGAGTACCAAGAAGATCGATGAGATCGTTACTCGTTTGGCAGAAGCCAAGGCTATTGAGGAATCAGTTCCTGTGAAGGATCTGCTCGATGGTCAGCAGTGGTATGTTGAATCACTGGTTGCTGCTTCGGCCCTGAGTGGTCAGGAGCTGCTGGACAAAGAGTATGATGACGCATTCGCTGATGTTGCTGGCGAAGACGAGATGTCTGCTCTGTTGGACGGTCTGAAAGCTGCCTAATCGGAGAATATGGTCCTGCTCTGTTACTCAAGAGGACTGCCAAAGCTGTGAGGCATTATCAGTGAGCATAGGCTCCTGCTCAGAATGGAGCCACCTATTTCCTCGGGAGTTGTCCTTTTCGGAGGACGGCTCTTAAAGCAGATTCGGTGAGTCTGTTTCAAGAGCATATCAATAGTCGGCTTAAAGTCGGCTTGGGGAAAGGTAGTCAATACCCATGACTCGTTGCGTAATCGCATGACACAACTGGTGAGATCTACCGAGTACCCTATTTTATTTATGGAGAGCACTATAATGAAAATTTTAATTACCCTATTGGATGCTATTTATGCATCATTTTTTCGGTGGATGTATAGAAATCCTCTTTTATCTACTGTGGTGATAGTGTCTATCCATGCGATGTCATTCTATTTCTTTGGGTGGAATTACTTTTGGGTATTTATTCCATTCAATATTTATTCTTTAGTCTTTGGTGCCAGGTATCCAGATTTTGTTATGTATTACGCACTAAAGAGTATTTCAAAACGTTCTAGAAGAATACTGTGATTCAACTGAGTACGCCAGGTTATCCTGGATCGTTTAAAGTGTATCGGTCGCCTGATACCGCTCAGTTGAATCCTTTTTAATTTACTGGGAGGCACTATGGCTGACGAATATCCAAATTGTGAAAAGCTTAACGAGCACACAGAAATGCATAACAATATCCATGAATTTATGGAATGGTTAGATGAAAACGGTTATCGCATTGAATCGTATGAAAAGCATTATGTACCAACCATTACTCAATTGTTTTACCAGTTCCTGGGTATCGATGAAAAAGAACTGGAACGTGAACGTCAGGAATTGCTGGCTAAATTGCAGAATTGATTCCGGAGATGTCGAGCTGCCATATTTTAAAGTGCTGTCCGGTTTTTACTATCGTTTGCCGAGCAAAATTAGCGTTGGGACTGTAGCGTAAAACACCCAGTCGGAGCATCTGAAAGAGCTGTCCAGCAGTGTGGGTTCCCCTGCTACATCAAACACCTCATCCCAGGGTCTGAGAAGGTGTCAAGCCCAGCTCAGATCGCTGGACCTATTGTTAACTGCTACTTGTGGAGAATGTTATGCAACTTTTAGTTATCGGTTTTCTTACTGCAATCGCTTTCTGGATTGTCATGATGAAAATGGGTATCGGAAAATTTGTCCGTCTTGGCTGGAAAGCTGACCTGGTTATTTCAGGTGTTATGGCTGCCCTATTCTTCGGTACTTTTAGTGGTATGGTTACTGGCATTATTGCGGGTATTTTCTTAAGTTTGTTTTTGTCAGTGGCTAAGATCATTGGCAGGTTATCGGCACCATCATCATGAAAGATCAAATGAATCGTAAGTTGGTGCATTTACAGTTTCTGTATAACCGGTTACTGCATGTGCATGGTGAAAATGAAAACTATGACTATATGCTCCGGTTTGCAGAAATCATCAAAGAATTGAATGAGGAACATATCCAGCTCAAGGAAGCATTTGCTGATTACAGCTATTCTGAAGGCTGTAGCTGTTGTGAATCGGCAGAGGACCATGAAGCTGCCTTGGACAGAATTGCGAAGCTCCTGGGCTACGAGAGGTACTCAGATGACAGTGGTTGGGATGTGACTGCACATTCACCGATTAGAAAGAGGAGACATCCAGATGGCTAGAGGTATCAAAATTGTTGTTGAACCCAGCCTGGATGGTGGCTTCTCAAACCAAAAGCTCCTGGAGACAGTAGAATATCTATTGACCCAGGTTAATCCTGAACCAGCATGTAAGAATAGTAAGATGGGTCGTCAAATCAAATCGATTCGCATGCAGCTCAATGACATTTATGAACGGATGGAAGACTGATGGCTGATAAAATCACTGCTGAGCAGTTTAAAGAAGCCACAGGGCATGAACCGGTCAATGATGATTTGGAACGCTGTAACTGTCCCAGAGCCGGCCTGATTGGGCATTTATGCTGTGGCTGGGATTACGAAGAGAATTTACCGCGGTTTATGACTAAGCCGCATAAGTTCAGAGAATTGGATAAGTAAAATGTATTATACTGAACGGGAACTGGACATTATTGGTATGTATTGTGAAAAACTTTACCCGGAAGCCAAGATAAATGTTCAGACAGGAGATCGCTTGTTGGTGATCTTTCCCGATCATAAAGTTTGTCTGATTAAAGAACCTGGTGGGTTCAAAATGCATAGTTATCCACAAGATAACCACATTGGTGGTTACATTGATGGAGGCTGGAAATCACCAGAAGAAGCCAGTTTTGGGGTATTAGCTTACCTGACAGAAAAACTACCTGTGGATAAAGCAAATTCGCTGTTGTACGAAGCTAATCCCCAAGCCACACGACATTAGGAGAAATCATGAAAGACGAAACGTTCATCAAAGAGATGGTTGCAATGGTTGATGGTATTGCTGCATACCTGCCTGATAAGGCTGAGCAGTACCGGGACGAAGAACTACGCCTGGTGTATCAGTACATCAATCGGATGTTTGATGTTGTCTCTCGCTACCGTGAATATGTGAGCGTTGGTCCATCTACTACCCGTGATCGTCACGTAGGCGATTCTGATTACTCTGAGAAGGATATTCAGCCCTGGGATATGTGGATCGAGTATGCTCTGAATCCTTGGGATGCAGACATTCAGAAGCGTTTGATTCGTACTAAGCATATACCTGGAATGACAGCAGCTGAAAGCCGGATCCAGGATTATGAAAAGATGAAGCACATTTGTGATGAGCGTATCGATCAAATCAAAGCCGGTGAACCCTGGTATCAAAAATTCAAGATGCCTGCCTGGATAGAACGTGAAGAAGACTATGGCTTGGCGTATGGTCTCGGCGTAGATTTAGATGCCGTTCAAGAAGAAAACAAAATGCTGCGTGAAGAATTGCGTAAACGTGGTGTTACTGTTGGTCACAAAATTGAGGAATCAAAATGAAATTCAAAGTCTGCTTTGATGGATCCTGGAGTGTCTTGTAAATTTTAGCGAAGGGACTGTAAATCCTGATCCGGAATTAATCTACCATGCACTAGCTGCAGCGAACCAGGATCCTTCAAAGGAGATTAGTATGTCTTGGAATTTTCCATATCCTAAATTCGATCCATTTTATGAAGATCGAGTGTTTAATCATTGTGCAAGGAGAAAACGTATGACACCTGCATGGCTGAAAAACTTATCAGACGCAGAAATAGTGCGTCATTTTCGTGACTCTGAATTAACAGAGTTGGAAGCAGATCTGATACGCCGTTTGGCTCATCGTTGTAATGAAGATGAAAGCCAAGTACCTACCATTGTTCGAAAAGGTGATCCATATGGAATACCCGGAAATTAAAGCTGTACTCAAAGACATTGAGAAGCACCAGGAAGATTTGCATTTGTTATTTACTAATGATGTTTCATCAATGGATTTAACATTGTATAACGCAGTGACTCTGGCACTGATTAATGCTCAAGCGAGTATTCAACAGGCTATAGCAGATCACGATCTTAAACTTAAACAGTTTGCTGCTCAGCAGGAGAAACAAGGTGGAAAAAAATGACTCAATCAACGTTCTCGATCATGGCCTTGTTAGGCTTGTTGATTTCATGGGTTCTGATCTTTCAATATCTCGGAACGCTCGGGTCTCGTATGACGCTGCATGGCGAGCTGGAGAAGACAAGGGTTCGGATGCGCGTCTTATCAATTACTTGTATAGCCACGGTCATAACACTCCTTTTGAGTCTTGTGCCGTTACATTCGAAGTCAAAGCACCAATCTTTGTCTTCAGACAATGGCATCGTCATCGTACCCAAAGCTATAACGAGTTGTCAGCCAGATACAGAGAACTCCCGGAAGAATTCTACCTCCCGGATGTTAGCCAAATTACAACCCAATCATCTGATAATAAACAGATGAGAACTGATGAACAGCATTCTGAAGCAGAATCTATTCGTTGGGCAATTGAACAATCAAATCGAGATTCATTCGCTGCTTATCATAGGTTGATTGAAAAAGGTTGTCCTAGAGAATTAGCTCGGTCAGTGTTACCTGTGGGAACCTACAGCCACATGTTCGCAACAGCCAACCTGTTAAATTGGTATCGATTCCTAAAGGAACGGCTGCATTCTCATGCTCAGTATGAGATACGTGTGTATGCTGCGGCAATCCTGGAAATGCTGGCTGAGCTTTACCCTGTTGCTACTGCAGCATTCCAAGAAACCATCGAAGAGGTATAACTTTATGAGTGTGCGTGACACAAGTACTGAAACCTACAACGAATTGAAAAACCAGGGAACCATTGGTGCTCAGGAATTGGAAATTCTGTTGTGGCTGAAACGTCAACCAGGTCCGGTTAGTCGCCGGCAGATTTCCCGAGGTAGTCGTATTGAAATCAATGCGGTCTCTGGGCGAATCAACGGCCTGGTCAAAAAAGGTCTGGTTAAAGAGTATGACAAAGCACCGTGTCCTATCACAGGTAGAAATGTTCATCCTGTATCAGTATCATAACTTTTCGACAAGGGTTCTTTCTTAATTTCCAACCCTGAATGGCCTGCGCCAGCCAGGTGTCGAAAAGCTGGCATTATCAAGTTCTATGAATAACCCCAAATCTCGAGCTCATTCCCGAAAGGGATTGAGTGGTCAAGCGTTGATTGATGAAATGGATCGATTATCTACGCTGCCCAATCCACACAAACTTAAGCGTGAAACAATCCGTGGTCGGCTCCGTAGAGGTTGGTCAGAGGATGAAGTACTCAATACCCCCGTAGTTACAAAAGCCGTTAGCCATCGGTCAGATCATCCGTTTAAAAATCAATCATATTTCAGAATGTTAAAACGAAAAGAGGAAAAGAAATGAGTCTTATCATCGAAGCAAACCATAAAGATATGGTGACTCAATTGGCTAAGCCAGGAAAAGACATTAATGAAAACATGACTGATGAAGAAGCTCATCTTATTCATATGGTCATGGGAATCTGCGGTGAAGCTGGTGAACTTTTAGATGCCATTAAAAAGTATGTTATCTACAAAAAACCACTGGATCGTGAAAATGTCATTGAAGAGCTCGGTGATCTGGAATTTTACCTGGAAGGTCTTCGCCAGGGTTTAGGTGCTTCTCGTATATCTACGCTGAGTCATAACCTGGAAAAATTGGCGAAACGTTATGAAGGTTATAACTATTCCAATGAGGCTGCTCAGGCTCGAGCCGATAAAAATGAGTAATCTCAATGAGCTCATTCAGCAGGCAGAATTAAAAAAGCCTGCAATGGGTGAGTCTTGCAATCGCTGTGGTTGGTGCTGTTTAACTCAACCATGTGCAATTGCTGTTGGGCTAGGTGTATCAGAAATGACAATACCTTGTCCCTATTTAACGGATGGACCAGAACAATACACTTGTAGCCTGGTAGAACAATTTCCTGCGCTGATTGTTGATTTGGCAATCAATAAAGGCTGTGATGCCAAAACTCAAATGGAGGCAATTAATGAGCAGTCATCGTAAAGCGAAGTCCAAGAAGAAGTATCGCCAGCAGGAACGCCAGAACGAGCGCAAAATTTTGAAGCTCGGTTCGAACATGCGAACCATCGACCTCAAAGGCGCAGAAGAAAAGCGCAAGTTGTTGGTTCACCCATTCAGCTATCCCGGTGGTCGAGTATGAGCAAATACTCTGAAGATTGCACCGGAGAATGCAATTGGATTTATATTGTCGATTGGATGGGAGATCCCAGTATTCCAAATGGAACAGTAGACTGTAGTTATTACTACTGTCAAACTTGTGGATCTGAGCAAATGGAGAAACCAGATGGCTACGAAGAACAATTCGAAAACCCAATTTACGAAGACTAAAAAAGACGACATTAACAGTGGTTGCTTGGGTGCAATGTTACTGTTATTGGTGTTTTGGGTCTGTGTAATTGCATTAATAGCCAGGAGCTGTTCATGAAAAAAATAACTATGTATCAACCTGAAAAGGATGATAAAGATATTGCCAATTTGCTTCAGTATCTGGATTGCATGGATGAAGCTGAGAAAAAATCTATTAATATGGTTTTAGCCGGTGGCACTTATCTTGATGGTGTTCGTTGGGGCTATTTTCTGATTGCAGTTTCAAAAGGTATTAAAACCTACAGGAGTTATGTCAAACAAGATATTCAGGTAGGCGGTTTAATTGCAAATGAAGAAGCTGCTCTTGGTATGAAACAAAATTGGACATTCATTGCTGAGAAACTTCGAATTTATCTTGCTCAATATCAAAAAAAGTATCATGAGTTTGAGTCCGAATGAAGAAACGAAAAATCAATAAAGCTAAGCGAGTTTCCAATGGCTGCAAAAACCACGGATCGTGCGAGCATTGTAAAAGTTCTCGTACCCATTCTAATCGTCGTCGGTTGCCTGCTGATGCTAACGACCAACAACATAACACTCAGAATTGATCTGAGAGTTCCTGAACCAGAACATGAAATAGCTCCCTGTGCAGAGGAATAACTATGAGTATTGATGATACTATTTTTGAAGTAGGTGCCGAAATTGAAAAACTCGATGCTGGAACCCAACGTAATTGGGAAGATTTGATGAGTTACATTAACAGTATGGAGACATCTCATGACGTATTGTTACGAGAAAATCGTATTTTAAAAAATGCCATCGAAATTGTTGGTCAAGTACCTAATTCTTTAATTAACAATAACCTTCGTACTCCAGGAGCAACTAATGTTCCTGAACACCATCGTCCACCTGGAGAACCTGATCTGGGAGATGGATAATGCAAACCTGGTCTTTTACATTTAAGGGATATTACCCTGTAGGAGCAGGTGGAATTGTCAATGCCTATACATTAGCTGAAGCAAAAGATCGAGCAGAAGCATATCTTGAATCGATAGGATTAAAGCAAACTTTACCAAATGAAGCATTCAAATCGATTGATGTGACTTTGCCTGGTGTTTATGTAATAGTTGATGGAAATTATTGATGAGAAAATTGTCATTAGACGAGTTACAGTCCATTCGGAATAACTATCTCATCATTCAAGAGCTTAATAATCGTATTGCCTCCATGAATAAACGAATGGCTTTACCAATTAAACAAGATCTCAAAGATTCAATAAAATTTATCGAAAAGCGAATTTCTGATGAAGAAAACTTATTAGCTTCAAAGTAAACAACTTATCCGCAAACCTCCTTGAGTTGTTTACCCTCCTCTTTACCCGGCTTGTCCGGGTATTTTTTTCTCAACCATAACTGGAGATTGTTATGAATAAATATGAAACGTACTTACACATAGTCGTCATGCTGCTCATTGGCTTCTCTGTGTTTTTAATTGGAGTATCCACCGAACCGTTAGATTTGTTTTTCGGTGTGATGATTGTTTTTGGTCTGCTATTCAGCTTTGTCTGGATGGTACGAGTGGTATACCTGGTTCTTGCCTGGGGTAAGAATAGAGGCTATTATCTGACCAAATACAGTTAACTCGGAGATCCCCAATGGCTGAAAATCCCTACAGTTTAGCGTTTATGGCTCGTCCCGGTATTCCGGTACAGCGAGCAGTTGGTTACCGTCCTACAGGCGTTGACGTAGTGGATCGAGCGTTATTTGCCATGCCTTCGGCTTTTATGCCGGCAGGAATGGCTCCAGCTCACCGAGCAGCTAAAGGAGCTGAAAGCCGTGCCAGGATGCCTATTCAAAACCCAAATGCAGGTGCTCCTACGGTCATGGAAAGCCTTGCCAACTACTGGAATCAGTTTGTTGGAGATGCTGGAGATATGGCTCGACAAAGTGCCAGTGGCTTTCAAAAGTATGCAGATCCGCGGGGAGATCGACCATACCGAGTAAAATATTAACTTGTAGTACCCTCTTAAGTTAAGTTAGCAAATTGCCCCGCTTGTCGGGGCTTTTTTGTTTCTGTAAGAATCCACCGTGCTGATGTTGACCCGTGTCGGCTGAAAGAAGTAAACATGTGGTAACGGGTCCCCTCAACGGGTGGTAGCCCAAAAGGTAGAGTCGATTGATTGACAAAGCCGTGGCAGAGGCAGCCGGTCAAACGAATGAGTTAGCTTCATAAGTCAGACCGGTGACAGTGCAGCAGTGCTTGTGGAGTGGATGGCTATCCGCGGTCTGACTGAAGCTCAATCTGCGAGTTTGCTAACGCAAAAAGCTTGCATGGGTTCGAATCCCGCTCACCCGACCATTTAACCTGGAGATTCCAATGCATAACGAACAGATGCTCCGTTTGGAGGAGATTGCCCATTCTCATGGGTATACGAATCTACGCTGGGTAGGTGAAGCGTTATGCGGGATTCTTCCTTTTCTGTACACGCATGGCGTTTGCTATCGCCTAGATGAATCCGGCTATCGCATGCGTTTCTGTTTCGAAACAAAGTTGCAAGCTGTTAGCTTTTTGGAAACTTGGGACGGAAAAACTTTACCAATCGTCGGTCAAGACGGTTGTACCGCAATCAAGTAGGTAAATTATGAGACCACTTTATATTTTTGACATAGATGGCACACTTGCCGATCTAACCCACCGTTTGCATTTCATTTATAAAAATCTTGATGACAATGGAGATTGGAAAAAAGATTGGGATGCGTTCTTTGGTGACGTACTCAACGATCACCCCATTCAAGAAGTAATTCACACCTGTAATGCTTTGGCAGTTTCCGCTGATATTTATTTTTTCTCGGGTCGTTCTGATCGTTCCAGGGAAGATACCCGGACCTGGTTATGTGAGCATGTCAGTCCGTTTTCTAAAGCATGGCCTTTGCATATGCGTAAGCATGGTGATCATCGTCGAGACAATATTGTGAAGCAGGAAATGTACGATGCGTTGCCGGACCATGACAAGGTTCGTTTGGTGGCTGTGTTCGATGATCGAGATCAGGTTGTCGAGATGTGGCGACAAAATGGTGTGAAGTGTTACCAAGTAGCTCCAGGAGACTTTTGATGGGTAAACCACATAAATTCAGACCAGTAACTAATGGGACAAGTAGTTATGATTGGGGTGTGTACTGCGAGTATTGTGGAATGGTGGTGTTTCATGCCAATCGTTCAGATGATTATCCAAAACGTTATGAAGAATCCAAACAAGGATGCCCATGTGCTCCGAGGGAAAAAGATGACTTCCATCAAAAAGGTTATTGAGAGGTTAGGATGATTAAATATACTCCGGAACAGGCAGATGTCCTGGACCATATGGCAGAAGAAGATGGCATTTTGCTGGTAGAAGCTGGTGCCGGTTGTGGTAAATCATTTATGGCAAAACAGGTTACCCAACTGATTCAACCAAGTCGGGGTTTGTATACTGCTTTCAATAAAGCCATTGTAGAAGAGGGCGTAGCTAGATTTGCCGGCACAAATATGGAGTGTAAAACACTACATGCTTTAGCCTATAAATATGTGAAGCCAGAACAAGAAATTCATGACATTACGTATTCTTGTATTGAAGAAGATATTGCGTACCGTCAAAAGTACGAAATCATAAATGCTATCAATATGTTTTTTGTGTCAGCATCTACTGACATGTATGAATTCTTTGAAGAATATTTTGATAGCTGGTCAGACAATCGTGGTGACTACCTGGCAGGATTAGCTGCTAAGTATGTAGAAAAAATTTTGGCAGGTGAACTAAACCCAACATTTAATTTTATGTTGAAGTATTTTCATCTGCTATTGGTGGAGGGAACAGTATCGTGTTCTTACGATTTAGTAATTTTGGATGAAATTAATGACACCACAGCAGTATCACTGGAAATTTTTAAACTAATTCAGGCACCCAAGAAACTAGGTTTAGGTGAAACTAATCAGGCTATTTATCAATTCCTGAATTTGGTTGATGGATTTGAAGAATTGAAAGATGTTCCAGTATTGCGATTAACTCATTCCTGGAGATGTAGTGAGAAAATTGCAAAAAGCATTCAAACGTTTATGCGTCATGAAGTAAGTGACAAGTTTACCTTTGTTGGCACAGACGAGCCGGTAGCCAATGGGAAGGAACTGTTTTGCACGTTGACCAATGCACTTATCATTAACAAAATTAATGATAGATTGGATGCCAACAAAGGATTTTATTTGCTGCGTAAAATTGCAGATATTTTTGCTGCACCTCTGGCACTGACCAGCGTAGCTTCTGGTAAAAAACCTTATCAGAAAAAATACATGTTTCTAATGGATGAATATAAGTATTACCAAGAACGCCGGCAACGTGGTCAATCATTTCTGCAATATTTACTGGATCATGTTGATGATGAAGAAATTCAAAATGCTGTTCGTTTGTTAATGTCATTTCATCGACGGAACATTAATTTGTTCGATTTGTATAAAAGAGCAAAGGAGGCTCCAGTAGATGATAAGTACACCATAGCTACGGTGTTCACATCCAAAGGACTTGAGTATGAAACTGTTGAGATCGCTGATGATTTAAATGGTAAAATAGAAACCATAAGAAAAAATGGCGGAATAGAAACAGAAGAAGACCTGGTTGCCTATCGGTGCTATTACGTAGCAGCGAGTCGGGCAGGTGTTACACTTAAAAATGCCAGAGTACTGAAAAAGAATTAAGCAGTCTGCTCACTCTGCTTAGTATTTTATCAACAGTGAGCAACCTATAGGAGAAAACGTATGTCCATTACGAAAATTTTGGCTGAGAAAGATGTCGAAGCCTCTGACCAGCTGATTCGAGTAGCCGAGATTGTTGCCAAAGCGCGTGACAACTACGGCAACACCGAAGAAGAAGTGAAATCTCCGATGGTGGATACCACCCACGGTAAGATGAACTTCAACCACCTGGAAGATGAAGCGAAAGTGAAGCTTTTGAAAGGTGAGGTTCAAAAGATCAAGGCGAAAGCAGTTGAATTCGCTGAGCAGAACGAAGGTGTTAACCTGAACAAGAAGATCGAAGAACTGATCTCTACCAACGGTTACTTCGTGAACATCTCTGCTGGCACGAAGTTCGAATACATCTAATTCGGCCTGGGATTCCCCTCGTTTCTGAGGGGATCCTTTTTTTCCTGGAGGTTACTTTTGTATGGCATATACGAAAGATTTTCCTGACCCCAGAGCAAAACCTTTTCCACACAAACATAAGTTGGAGATGGAACGAAATGATTTAGATGGAACTATTTTATTTGCTTTTGGGGATAAAAGCATAACGTTACCAACATTTGAAGTTGAAGATTTACATCGCAATGCAGGATCCGATGCTAATTTTGAAAATATTATTATTGGATTGATATATGAAAAATCAAAAGAAAAAATATTAGTTGAACATGATGTTCATCGACATGTAGTTCGGCTATCCCTTGGTGATATGAATATGGAAATGTCCATACAGGAATTCATCAACATCAAACAACAAGCACATTCAAAATCAGATTTTGAAGCGCATATTACGAATTTAATTGAACGTAGATTTGGTACTGATCATGACGATGCAACTGATGCATTCAGTTATATCACTGATTATTTCAATGATAGAAATCGTTATCCACCAGAAGATCGATGGAAAGCAGTTCCGTGGGACAAGTTTCATTCAAAAGGTAAGGAATCGGACATTATTATGGCAAACAAATTTTTACCATTTATTGTAGAGAAATCTACGCCCCTTCATATTTACCAAACTTTGTTGAGTCGAAGTAAAGGCATGAATTATGGATTGATTGCATCCATTTTTCGTATGGTGCTTGGCGTAGGTATTTCTGACTTGCGAAAGTATGTGAATACTTTACCTGAGTTACCGTTGGAAAAACTGTACCAGGAATTGCTTGATCATTATTCGACGTATCGAACCGATGACGAGCTCATGAAAGTTTTTATTAATTTGCATGAGTACATGAAACCGGAAGATATGGATCGTATGGATCCTGACTTGGCAGAATTTGAACCAAAAGATATTTTGATCTTTTTCATGGTTCTGGCACAAGCTGATATGGTTGCTGATTACAGCACTATTCCTTTTGGAAAAGTGATTGTGCATACCGATAAGGTTTTGGCAAATATTCCAGAATACATTGAATTCTCTGATACCGGAGAAGAGATGTATTTTAAAAATGCTGATGATTTAAAAGCTTTCATTGTGTACCACAGCATGATTGCTGAAAAAGCTTTGGATCGTCCTATTCAAGCAAAATTTGTCCAGAAAAAACAGGAAGACGGTAATGCACCATTCTAAATTTAACGAAGCCAAAACTCTGGTCGATGCCAATATTCCAGTATTGTTAACTGGTGAAAAAGGTAGTGGTAAAACTACTATTGCAATTCAAATTGCTGAAGATCTTGGTTTACGATTTTTCAGCCAATCAATGACCAGGCAAACTACGTTATCACACTTGCTGGGATTTATGAGTGTGAATGGTAACTACGTACCCTCATTATTACGTGACTGCCTGGAAAATGGTGGGCTATTCCTGATGGATGAAATCGATGCAGCAGATGCAAATGTATTACTGTCATTGAATACCATTGAAAATGGTTATGTATCGTTTCCAACAGGTATTGTGAAGTGTCACGAAAACTTTCGTTTAATGGCAACTGCTAATCCACCAGATCAACATTCTCACTATACCGGTAGAACAAAACTGGATGGTGCAACACTCGATAGGTATGACCGAATTGAAGTAGCTCGAGATGAAAATCTGGAGAAATCATTAGTTGATGCGGATACGTATCGTCGAATGACATTAGTTCGGCATATTCTGAAAGAAAACAACTCATCCATCATCGTATCGATGCGTGACAGTATGCGTTATCAAAAACGTAAAGAGCTCGGACTGCTGGATGGTTTCATTTATCAAATGATCGATAGAAATGATCTGATTTTTGAAACTTACGAAAAACGGTTAGAAACAATGCCTAAGCATTCTGACCAGGGCGAATGTCAGACCTTTGAAGAACTTATTGATCTGGTCAACATTCAATCAAAAGATGTTCCAACCCAAGGTACTAGCGAAAGCGAGGAATAAATATGACGACTAAAAACTTTGATTTGAAAATGCCATTTCCGGATGTATTCCCGGAAGTCTTTGCCGATGCTATCGGTAAGCGTGACTTCCTGGAATTTCGTAACTTCGACCATTTTCGTTTTGTGGTCAGTAAGCTGACTCAAAAGGAAGACAACAAGTGTGGTATGACTTACGCAACTGCACTGGAAAAACTACTCAAAGGTGAGTCTGATTTTCCGGAAACACAACAGGAAGAAGTTCGTGATCAAGTGCGTAACAATCTTTGGCGCAGAGGTTTGATTACCGAAGAAATTTACGAAGCCTATCGGTACACCGTAGATGGCACCACCGTAGCAGTAGACGTTGGCAAGTTTGCCAATGGTGAGCCAGATTGTGTGATGTCTCCAGCTCGGGAATACGTGGACTTTTTCTATGAGCTGTACATCAGTGTCAGCTACCCGTATCACATCACCAATGAAAAGATCCGGGAAAACATAGCTAAGATTCTGGCAACTATCGAAGAGCTGGAACGTCAGCATATCTTTATCAAGATTACGCTGGTATTGCCTATCGAAAGTGCCAAGAAAGGTGGTGGTAATTTCTTTTCTGCAATTCCGCTGTTTTCTCATAAAGATCATAAATCTGTGAGCGTCATGTCAGCGGTAATCAATGATCGTTTGTTGCGGAAATTTTATTTCGCAATCCTGGAGGATCTGTACGAGAAAGAACTTCATTACAACTATGGTTTCGCCGTAGATATGAAAGGAGCTCTCAATGTCGGTGGTGATTTTGATGAAGTGAGGTTCTTCGAAAGTATCGTTGAAGCTGTGGGGGCGTAATGGAAACAAAGAAACTCCTGGAAACCTATATTCAAGGACGTACTCAAGAAGTCAGTACGTTTCCTGATATTGTCCAGAAAGGTATCAACTGTATTGGTGGTGATATTTCTTTCAAACTGAAATTGGCAATTACATTATCGGAATTGATTACATTCAGTTCCCACCTGCGTAAATCCATTCGTTTGTATGACGGTACATTGGTTCCTACCAATGCCATTGTATTTGCCTTGAGTGCATCCGGTACTTCAAAAGACAAATCGTTGAATTCGATTCGTAAATCGCTTTCGCTAGGCTATGACCAGATCGAAGAACAACGAAAAGAGTTTGCTCGGAAAAAAGCTGAACAAATTGCTCGCCTGGAAGGTGATGGTGTACATGATTGGCAACGCTTTTATCGAGCACCAAAACCCTTGCAAACTGGCCTGGGTACGGTTGAAGGTTTAATGCATCACTTTGCTGATATTGCTGAAAACCCAACCGGTGCCGGTTCAATCATGACTTCTGAGATTGGATCTGAATTGCAGAATAACGGATCGATGGTCGATATTATCAAAACCATCTCCGTAGCTTATGACCTGGGTAACATTCCACCCAAGATCGTTAAATCTCATGAAAATCAGACTGCAGCGATCAAGAATTTACCAGTAAATGCTCTATTTTTCGGAGCCCAGGATGCATTATTGTTTGATAACCAGATCAAAGCTAAATTTAAGCTGGTATTCAACACTCAGCTGGCCCGTAGAAGCATTTTTACGTTTACCCCTGAGATACCCCCACAAATCGAGATCAGCTCTATAGACGAGCTGTACGAGATCAGGCAGCGTGAACGTGAACGAGTATTGGCTGCTCAGAAAGCATTGAGCGATATGACAGCACACCTGGTCGAGAATACTGACCAGGAACCGCTGGAAATTACCCCAGAAGCTGACAAGCTGTTCGATGTTTATCTCGAATATAACTCGATTTTATCGGATGAGATGCCTAATAAGTATCCTATATCAAAGCTCAGCCGCAAACATAAGCAATGGCTTGCCCTTAAATTAGCCGGTACGTATGCCATATTGCACGGAGAAACGGAGATCACAGAAAATACGTATGCTCATGCCATTAACACTGTTGAGCTCTTAGAACCCGATTTACAGGCATTTGAGGTGGAATTGGTAAAAGAACCGTATGAGCAGCTGGCTGACATGTGCAAATTCAGGGCTCAGGATGGTGAATTCTTCCTGTCATTGCACGAATTACGCAAATTATCGTACATAGGCGGCACAGGAGGCTCCAGAAGCAAAGTTGAAGAACTCTGTACCCTAGCGAACAGCTATGATGAGAACGGCTCTTACGCGGTCTCTGAGGGCGGTATTTTGTACAAAGAAATCGTGAAGACTGATGTTGTTGGGGTATCGTTTAAAATATTCGATACCAGACTCAAAGGTGCAGAATTGAAAGATTTCATGGCCCGTAATTCGAAAGAAAATTATGAATTCTATGAAACTGACTTTGCCGAGCTCCAGGAATTGCTCAGAGAAAACGCAGTGTACTGCTCATTTGCTTTCCAGAATGGTGTTCGAAAGAAAGAAAACCTGATTGGTGGAACCAAATTTGTCATCCTGGACATCGATAAATCTATGTTAACTGATGAGGAAGCTCATACGCTATTGCATGACTATAACCATTATGTTGTTCGAACCAGTGATCCTGACAATGAATTTAAGTTCCGGGTAATCTTGGAATTTGATTCTATTGTGGATGTAGATGAACGAATGTGGAAATGCTTCCTGGAAGAAATTGCAGATGAGCTTGGTTTGGTAATTGATTTACTACCACAAAGTCAGATCTTTCTATCCTTTGCTCATCGTAATGTGTTAACGCAATTGGAAGGCAAACGTTTGCAAACTAAACATCTACTCGAAAAGGCTGCTCTTCGATTAAAAGAAAAGCCAAGACCTGCTGCAACATTACCTACTAAAGAAAAGAATTTAAAGCTGGAAGATCCCAGAGAAACTTTTGCGTTTGCTTTTAACGCTGAGCGTGGTGAACGTTCTGTTTTGATGTATCGAGCATTGGCTTATGCCATCGATCTTGGTGCAGATGAAAAATATATTTATCAGCTGGCAGATGAAATTAATAGTTATTGGCCTGAATCAATGGATGAGCAAAGATTGCAACGTACTTTGGTTATTCCTGCATTACGGAGAATTCTATGAGACACGATGACAGGTTGATGTTTGGCATTAAGCAACATTGCCCACCTCAAGCATATGAAAAATTAAGAAACTTACCTTTCTTTTATTTTGATTTGCATCCAGAAGAGTACTTTAAAGAACCGTATATATCACAAAATCTGGAAGAGTTTGGAAACCTGTTACCGTTTAATGATTTTCTGGTGATGAATCAGGTTCAAGGTATTCTGCATCATATTTCGTATGATGTTGAAAAGAATATTATGATTGTTGAAGACTTTTATAATCCAAAGCATCAAGACAAATTCTATGCATATGTAAATAATACAAAGAATATGCCAAAAATGGTTTCTCAAATTCATGTACTTTCAATGAATTCGGATTCAGGAAGTTTTGATGTACGCATGGCTTACATGGGATTTCTAAAAGGAAAAGTTCTTACCGGTAAGGAATCTGAGTATATGAATTTATTGGAAATATCCTTAGAAGAAACTAAGCAAGCTATTATGAATGATCTGAGAGCAGAAATTTCTTTGGTTGATCATTGCTTACATGAAGCAGAAGAAAAATCCTTACACCTGGTTCGAGTAACAAAACAAACTCACACAAGTAATGGTAAAAGAATACCTAAAGCTGCAAGAGATTATTCTCCTCAGTTCCATTATGTGTATATGGATTGCCCACATCCACCGGAAAGTGAATCTACGGGGGAAGGTACGCCAAAGCGTGGTCACCATCGAAGAGCCTATTGGAGAAAACTGTCTCACCCTAAATTTAAAAACCATCCAAAATTTGGACAGAAAATTCGAGTCAAAGCTTGTTGGGTTGGTCCAGTTGAATGGGCTGATAGTGGAAAAATTTACACACTACATGAGTACTCAAAGCATGAAAGTTAAAACCTGGCTAACAATCAATTCCCGCGGTAGTGTACGTACTACAAAAAAACGTCCAGCATTGGAATTGGATGAAATCTCAATTGCGTTGAATCTGGAATTACCAGATGCGTTATTTACTCGACCACAGCTTCGTGCTGACATCACTATTCCTGATGAAGCAGCAGCAACTGAAATTATCGATGCTGAAGTTGTTGAGGATGTTCGAGAAGCCGTAAAGCAAGCTACGGGGTTAGAGCTAAATATTAAAGTGGTTGATGAAATTTAATGTGGGTCTACAAAAACAAACCTATCGCAACACATGAAGATTTATTACCTGAATGTACTGACTTTGTTTATATACTAAAGTATACTAACGGTCAGAAGTACATCGGCAAAAAAACAATTCGTTCTAAACGAAAAAAGCCACCACTAAAAGGCAAAAAACGATGTAGGCGGATAATGACTAATCTCCCATTCGCTAAGTATGAGGGAAGTCATGGTAAAAAATTAGGTTTGGAAATTGAGACCAAAGAAATCTTATACCAATGTTCTACGAAAAAAGCTGCAACCTTCATTGAAGCGGCTTTGCTCTTCTCCAATGACGCACTTACTGATTCTACGTTTATTAACGAAAACATCAGCGGGAAGTACTTTAGTACCGATCTTGCTGGCTTATTGGAAGAATAAATAATGCCGATTATTCATGTGAAATATGATGTGTTTGCTACGCGGTATCATATCGATAAAGCATTGGAGCGATTGTTTTATCAACACGTTATGAGTTTTGATACCGAAACTCGAGGAGTGTATTCAAAAGAAGAACGTAAGGAAGCTTTACAATGGTTAAAAGATGAAAACTTGCCATTGGACATTAAGCAGTTATCCCTATTGGTGGCAAACAACGATGGTTTAAGTTATCCGGAATTGACTGAGGTTACGCATTTCGTATTTGGTACAGCTCAAGATCGAAGTACGATTTTAGTCTGTGATAATCCACAACTGGAAATTCATATCTGGGAGTGGATTGCCAACTACCAGGGCATGCTCTTCATTCACAATACATTGTTTGATTTGAAGATCATGTACCACCGGATTAAAAAGCTACCCCGTCACTTTGAAGATACTGCATTGCTGGCTAAATGCTTACTCAATGATGTTGATAATTGGCGAGCTCAAGTTGGTTTAAAAGAATTGATGGCTCAGTATTATGATCCTGCCTGGACACTAATCGATGAATACGAACCAAAAAATTTAAAAGATCCAAAATTCCTAAAGTATGCTGCAATTGATGGTGCTGCTACCTTCAAGTTGTGGGATGACATTCAACAGGAATTGTGGGATGAACGTGAAAAACGTGGAGAGAATCCGTTGTGAGAGAAATTAGTTATCGCCGGTACTGTGATCTATGTGCAACTCAGCACATTCATCCATTAGTATCCGGCAAATGTTTTTCTCGGGCTATCTATTCACAAGGAAAATATTGGTATACAAAATACTATGAGACCTATTGAACATCTTCCAATTCAATTTCCTTCTGAGTATGACCCAGGTCCAGATTGGTTTTATGAAAATATAGCCAAACATCTTATTCCTGACATGATTCAGTTGATGGTGGTTGGTTTACACATTGATCATAATGCTGTTGAAGATCTTCGCAAAGTAATTGATGAAGTTCTGGATAGCGTGGATAAAAGGCTTTCAGAGAATTCACTAATTCAACAATTTCAAGTACATCGCTTACCTGCTGCTCAGAAAGCTCATGCAGAAAAGTGTACGCAGTCTGTACGGACATCGGAGTATTACCTCAAACAATATAAGCCAGGTGACATGCTGCATCGCACCTGGGTAATGAATACATATCTCAAAAATCTGCATCGAGATAAAGACTGTAGAGAAAAATGGTCAGCCAAAGATGTAAAACAATATAACATCTTTTTAAAAGATCCGTTTTTGCAAGCCATTCTGGATAAGCGTCCATTGGCTTCAAACAAACATGTGCTTGCTGGTATGCAAGCCTTAGCAGAACATAAAGCTGAGCTGTGGAATCGTCCTCGGTACGATAAGGCTAAAGAGCCTGTACCGACTCAACCATTCAATCCAAATAGTAATAAGCAAGTAAAAGAATTTTTCGAAATGCTGGAGATTGAACCTTTAGCATTTTCGAAGGATACTGGTGAAGCTTCCTGGGGCAGAGATCAATTGTCAGAGCTTTTAAGCTCTACTACAGACCCGGCATTGGTCACTGTCCTGGAAGCGTTTATTGATAATTCCTTCAGTGCCATTATCAAAAACAATTTTATTAAAGCATTCGATACATTCACGATTGATGGAGTACTACATGGAAATATCAAATTATTTGGTGCTAAGTCTTTTCGTCCTACTTCTAACAGTCCGAATTTACTTAACGCACCGAGCACAGGGTCTATCTATGCTAAACCTCTTAAACGGTGCTTTATTGCTCCTGATGGTCGGATTATCTATACAGCTGACCTTTCTGCTCTTGAAGACCGTGTAATTGCAAATCTGTCAAAAGACAAAAACAAATGTAATATTTTCCTGGAAGGACTTGATGGGCATTCATTGAATGCTTGCGGTTACTTTCGTGATTCAATTATCGAAATACTGGGAGAAACTGATGATGATGTTGTTCTGGTTAAAAACTTTATGGCTGCAGTTGATGCAGGAAATAAGATCCTTGCAGCAATACGCCAAGATTCAAAAGCTCCGACTTTCAAGTTGGCTTATGGGGGATTCCCTGATTCTGATAAGGGTGGAGTCATCACCCAGGAAATATTCGACAACTATCACCAGGTCTTGTATCCGGGGATCACAGAATACCGTGAAGGTTATGTATTACCGACAGCAAAACGGCAAGGATTCATCCATCTGGGATTAGGTTGTCGAATTTATTCCAACAACCCGGATGATCATATTCGAACTTTGCATAATGCAACAGTTCAGTTCTGGAGTATTTTAACACTCCTGGCAATTAACGAATTTAATTATCGTATTCGAGAAGAAAATCTCGAAAACGAAATACAAGTTTGTTCCACTATTTACGACAGTATTTATAACTACGTGGTTAAAGATGCCGAAGTAGTTAAATGGACCAATGATAACCTGATTGAAGTCATGACAGTTCAATACCTGCAAGAAGAAATTATTCATAATGAAGCTGAAGGTGAAGTTGGAAACAACTGGGCTGATTTACACAAAATCAAAAATAATGCTTCAGTTGAAGAAGTTCAGGAGGTGTTAAATATGTTATGAGTTCAAATAAAAACCGTAAGCGAAATAATGTGCATATGGGTGCTAGGCAACGTAAAAAAGTTCGAGCTCAATTAGTTGAAGTATTCGGAAATCGTTGTTGTTGGTGCGGTGAAGTAATGCAGATTCCTGGACCAGGAAAAGACATTACAAACATGGCAGAACTGGCAACCATTGAACATCATTTCGCTAAAGCTTTAGGCGAACCCGATAGCATTATGTTACTGAGATTAGCACATACGAGGTGTAACAAATGAAGTGGATAACAGTCTGTGACAACAAAGATGACTATGGTCGTTGGCGCAGTACAGATGATCGTTACACCATTCAACGCTTTTACCATAAGGATGGTGAATGGCAGAAAGATCCATATTTTTGTATCTACGCCGTGTGGGATCGTAGTCAACATGTCGGTGAAGTAAACAGTCTCGAAGAGGCACAACAATTAGCTGAAAAATATGAGGAAGAACATGGATAAGAAAAAAGACCATTTTCATATCTCTTTTGAAAAGACTACCGAGTTTGACGGTAGTGAAGAAGAGATTCGTTGCGAAAACTGTGTTTACGCGACAACTGCGCCTGGAGATTTTCCATGCAATGAATGTAAGCATATCAATCTCGAGGTAAAAAAAGATGACTAATCCTTTGGAATATGTACCTACGCCAATTCCCGAAGGCGGGTTGATGAATTTCAGCCCAAGCCAATTTGCCAAATTTATACAAGCACCTCACAACTGGTATAGATCTGAAGTAATGAAAGAGGAAGGGTTTTCTCATAACACTTCCAGCGTCATTGGCACCTGTGTGCATTATTGTGCAGAGCAGGTTGCCAATGGCGAAATGGTCGATACCAATATCATTGAAGAGTATGTTCGTTCTCTTGAGGTGCATGAAGACTATGATCCGGAAGTTGTTCTAGCTCATTACACAGCAATGGCAGAACGTTTAGTCAATGACTATGTGTTACAAAATTTGGATAACTTTTTGGAGGTAGAATCAACCCACCAAACAGATTTGAAGTCCGGCTATTATGTTGGCGGTAAGCTGGATGTTATCCAGGGAGTAAAAACAGATTGTATGCCGGTGGATTACAAGACATACAATTCAAAGACCAAGCCAAAAGCAATTCCACAACATTACAAATATCAGTTGTTGGTGTATGCCTTCATTTTAAAACAGCTTGGCTATAACCCTGAACGTATTCGCCTGGTTTATGTGAATCGTCACATTGAAGGTGAGATCAGTGAAAAAACTGGTAAAAAGCTCAAGTCATACCCACCGGAAGTCACAGTACTAACTGAAACAATTACTCAGGAAGATTTTGATTTTATTGAAGGTCTTCTTGATCTGGCAGTAGATTCAGTAGAAGCAGCAAAAGCTCATCCTGAATTGCTACATGTTATTTTTCATGACCCAAGGTTAAAGCAATGAGTGATTACAATCATGTGTATACCGTTACATTCAGCCTCGTATCTCAACAAGAAGATGGAGAAGATGTTACTGCTGACATGATCAGAAAAGCGTTACAAAATCGCATCGAAGATCTGGATTTTTCAGGAGGTCTTGCATGGCTTGAAGCAGTAAATGGTCCTGAAGATACTTACGAGGAAGAATAACATGAGTTATATCCGTGTTCTGCCTCGAGATTTATTCAATGAGGCAAAATTACTGAAATGCCTGGGTATATTGGCGTTAAAAATTCACGATGGAAACCTGGGTCCAATGCTTCGGTTCGATCATGAACACCCCAATTTGGGATTCATTATTGACCAAACTATTGATGGAGATACTTATGTAAGAAATTTATTTTTCTTCATCAATGATCAACGCATTGAACTCTTTTCGCCATTGAATAGTCGTGAAGTCAATCCGTTGTATGCAGTGTACGACGAAGAGATGTATTCCGTATTCGATGACGATGGTAATTTCAATATTGAATTTTTTAACTTGTGGAGAATTCTCGGAGTAAACAATGAGTAACGTAAAATTATTAATCAGCAGTTTGCCAAATATTGGTAAAACTACGCTGCTGCAAACCCTAAAAGATGTGTTGGTTATTTCCAGAGATGGTAAAAAATATCCTTTTCCTCAACCGCATGTCAATGTACCAGATTTTACATCGGCTACTCAGTTGATTGACCTGGTATATGAAAAGGTTCGTGCTTACGAAGAAAAGCACGGTGAAATGCCCAAGACAATCGCCATTGATTCGATGTCCAAAATTCTCCTGGATATTGAAGGCTATGTCTTGGAGCAAGTGAAATCCTTTCCGTATGGGAAGGTCAATACGGAAATCAAACATGTTGTTGATTTCATCGAGCGTGATATGGCTCCCAACTTCAACATTGTGCTGGTATCGCATGCCATGTACAACGAGGAGACCGTTGGCTACCAATTGGTAAATGCCGGCGGTAGTTATGGGAAAAAAGGCGGGTTGCTATCTGAGGTAGACGAAGCCATTTTTCTCGAGCTGAAAGGCAAAAAGCGTGTTGTCCATTTTCGTAATCCAAAATTGGCTTCTCGCACCACGGTGGCTGAGCTACCGGATAGCATGGAGGTAGAAGAGTTCAACCTTCAAGAGCACCTGGAGCTTCTGCAGCATAAGCAAAGTAAAGCTGCTGAATGGTCTCTATGAGTACGCTGAAATCTAAGGCTGCTCTGAAAAGACGATTGAGAGATTTGCGTCAGGATCCTCAGTACCACGAATTGAAATCTGATATTCGTCAAGCATTACGGTACATAGATGCCCTGGAAGCAGATAATCGATTGTTACGCCGACAGCTATCAAACAAGCGTAGTGCGTAAGCATTACTTTCCATGAACAGGGGTGACACCCTATAACTCTGAGAGGTATAAATATGTCGTTTTTTAAAGCAAGTACCAAGGAAGAAGATGTCAAACAAGGTGGCAGTAACCACATTGTTGCATCAGGTGTTTATCCGGTAACAATTCTGGCAGCAATCGCCAGTGTGTCGAAGGGTGGATCAACCAGCGTAGATCTCTATGTGGATCACATGGGTCAGAAGCAAATCATTTACGGTAATCTGCGTATTACCAACAATGATGGTACACCCAACAAGATCGGTGCCAAGATCTTTAACCAGTTGATGATCATCGCTGATGTTGAAGAACTGCCCGAACCTGTCGAGCACGAACTGCCTATCGGTAAGAACGAGTCAATGAAGACTGTTGCCGTTCTGGAAGACCTGGCTGACATCGATTGTCTCATGCGTATGCAGATGGAGTACGGTGCCTATAAAGGCAATATCACCGAAAAGAAAGTCATCAAGGCGTTCTTCCGTGCTTCTGACAAGGCTACTGCTGAAGAGATCGTTCATGAATCCGAGCCTGGTGCCGGTTATGAGCGTGAACTGAAGTATGCCGATAACGTTACCTATAAAGATGGCGTTACTGCAGAGCAAGTTGCTTCCTGGATTGCCGGTGGTCGTCCTGACGGAACTGCTGGAGGTGACTCCGGTGAAGCTGCACCAAAGCCAAGTTTTGGCAACCGCAAGTTTGGTGACAAGTAAGTAAAGTCCGTGACTAGGCACTCAGAGGGGCAGCGTATGCTGCCCTTCTGTTTTATACGACATGCATTGGCAATAAACTGCCAACTCCAATGTGATCCCACGGAGTATGCACTAAGCCATAATTTGAGTTGGCTTTTTTAATGATGTTCTGATCCCAAATTTGAGGAGCATCAATTCCTGCCCAATCTTCAATTGCCATTTCAGTACCAAAACTGACAGGACGATTTTTCATCATTCGGTAGATCGCTTTCTGGATTCGGATCCAGTAAGACGGAAACATCAAAATACCGACATCACTTAATTGCTTAACCCGTGTAGGCAACCCTTCTTTGTAATCCGGAAATGAATCTACGACTTCTGTTTCTGCTTTCTTTGGATCTATACCTTGCTGAACCAGATAACGGTAATAGGTTTCTTTTGCCAGAATATCTGTAAGGTCAGTCATGTGTGTACCGAGTTTTACAAATTCACTGTCTGGGCTATTCAGATACTGATGTAGATATGAGATCAAATCATCTTCATTTTTAATGTGTTTGATTCGATCTGCCATACGATTGATTTCAGATTCCACAGCTTTACCGGAAGGTACTGCTCCAGGTACTTTACCGAAAATTTCCAAGTATTGTTCAACACCTACATTCCATCGAGAAAAGTTCATTAAGAACTGTCCTACCGCATTATGTTTACCTTCTTTGTTCTGAAAGATTGTTTTCAGTACGGTATCAATATCACTTTTGAAACCGGAAGACGGATCCTCTGCATTCATCACAATCTCTGATCCCAAAGAATTGATAAATCCACGTTCAACTAAACCATTCGCTGAATGTTCCTTTACTCTTTTTTCAAGCTGCTTTAATTTTTTACTGTACTTGTCCGGATTTGCGTATGATTTTACTCGTAAATTGAGCATCTCATTACGTAGCTTGGTGTACTCATCAAATTCTTTGGCAATGGATCGATACTGTTTTTGCATGAACAGAGGATCCACACCCATTACACCCAGGTAAGCCACATTCGATACGTTATCGATAGCAATTTTTACCGGGTTCAAAATAACCATACCAATCTTGGCACCGGCTACCAGATCTTTGGTAATCCGAATTGCCCATTTCAACTTTGGATCTCGAGCCAGTGATTGCTCAGATGCTCCTACCAACCAGTAAGAAATATCTTTTCGAACATACTTGATGTTGTCATTAAATTTCTTTTTTGTACCTTTTTCAGATAGCTGTTTCGGTACTGGCATATATTTCGCACGTACCTGGGGCGGTAGATCTGTGAACGCCATATCTTTTGTACCGAGAAACCACGGATGATCCCGATCTGGATCTTTGATAACAGCCTGTAGCTGATCCATATCACGTTGATCCATATTCCAGTAAGTTTCTTTTTCCAGCAACTTATCCCGGATAACGTTGGATTCCTTGATTGCCAGGTTATGCGTCATGGAACGTACCAAACCCTGGGAAGCATCTTTCTGTAGTCCCATCTTTTCTTTGGTTGATTGATCCAGAATGTATTTGTACCGGCCATTGACCAGGATAACGTTAGGTTTACCGCGGAAAGTATCTGGCACATCAATATCACCACTCTCCATTCGAATATCGGTAAACGTACCTTCCTGGTAAGTACTGTCAATTTCTTCCTTATAAACTACGCCTAACTCATTTTCAGTTGGCTTTAACGCCATCTTCCACCCAGACTTTTCGGTATAGCCATACCGATCAATGTCATCCCTTGTAATCACTTTCATAATTACCGGTTTCTCATAAACATCTGTTACCTGGTTATCCCTTACCATCATATTGCTCAAATTACCTTCGAGCATGATCGTGGCATTTGCCAGGGTCACATCTCTGATCACCTGTACCAGGTCATTATTTTGTTTAAATTTATTGAACCGATCTTCACCCATCGCTTCGATAGACTTTAACACCACCCATTTTTTAGCTCTGTTCTGAGCTTTACCTTCTTTTTCTACTACTTGAGCAACGTTGTAGGCTGTATTGTCGTTCACCAGCCCCTGTGTGTTCATATCTACGATGGTTTGTAGCCTTTTAACCTGATGGTCCGGCATGTTCTCTTCGAGGCTTCTGAGCTCATTCTGAACGTCCTGAACGTCTTCTGCGAACTGAAAGTAGTCACCCATTGACATTTTATGGGTGAAATCATAGAAATCTGCCTTCTCAGACTCACTCAGTTGCGCTGTAAGCGATTTAAAGCGTTGGAGCTCCTTGGAGGTGATGTGGTTCTTATCAGAGCGCACAGCGGCAAACATCGACAGTATTTCGTTCTTTTTAACGTTATCGACCTTATCGTTGGTAATTTTATGCATCAGACTCTGTAAAGCTTCTGAATCGTCATAAATACCCTTACCACGCTGAAGAGCTCTACGGTACGCTGGAAAGTTTACTTTCAGGTAATCACTGGTGTTCTTAATAATCCGACCACTTTGCTGCAATGCAGGATCATTGATCCGCCGTGCTACGGCTTCATTGATGTAATTTACGGAATCAGTCAGGCTGATTTTCCCTTCTTCACCCTGGGGAGCAGCAAATAATGGTTGATCAAACTCTTTTTGAATGCCACGGACCATATCGGTTTGCAGATTCCGGGTAAGCTGACCTTCCTTGATTACCCCATTAATGGCACTGTTCAGTTTGACTGCATCGATATTGCCGGTATCCAGATCTTTTTGAGTGACATTACTGATGATTTCACGGACCTTGGCTACAATATTTTCAATAACCTGCTTCAAACGGGATCCACCACCCAGCTGTTGGTACACTTCAGTGGCTACAGCCGGCTCAGTAGACATGATAGAGATGAATTCTGCCAACTGGACATCTTCACTGGCCTGGTTAAAAACGTGCTGCAGACGCTCTGTATTCGCCTCTGAGAGGTTTAATTGAGCTACCCGCGGCAATGCCTGCTGAATGTACTTAAAGTTGAGAGCGGTCTGCTTAGGCAGATCCTTGGGGGTTTTTGACCATTGTGCGATTAAGCCGGCAGTATAGCTATGAACAATTTCGTGCTCTATAAGCTCGATTTGCTCCTTCCGAGCTGCCGGTTTTTTAGTACGTGGATCAATCTCGGATAAAACAATCGTATCCGTTTGGGGATCAAACTGACTTTCTTCCCCCTTGGTGGTTTTGGCTTTGCCCTTATCATTCAAGAAGCCTTGGATAATCTCCGATTCCGTCGAGAGATCCTGGAGGATCTCCTCTGAAGTGGCTTCCGGAAACGACTTTTTCTTTGTTCGTGTTTTACTTGGTTCAGTAATTGCGTCAAGATCAATTGCATCCCCAATAATATTACTGGTTTCAAAGTCATAGCTTTCCTCGAGAATCTTCTGTTTAGCTGCTTTGGCAGCCTCTACTTGATTCTTGAGTTTAGTATACTCTTCTATACCATTCAAGCTTTTGCCTGGGTTGGCATCTGCATAGTATGCCTCGGCAGCCTTAAGCACTTGCTCATGAATATCAAAATGATAAGCAGCATCGTAGTTAGCCTGGACATAAGCTTTCTCGGCTTCCATGACCAGGTGTGGATTGGAACGAATATCATCGTGTACAACCACAGCTCCAGAATTATGTTTGTTCAGTAAACCATTCAAACTACGGTATAGGTTTGATGTATCAATACCGTGAATAAATGAGACATTCATCACAGTAGGCTGAAGCTTGCCCTGACGGTTTAGTACCGCAGTATCATCAACGGTATTAAGTACCTCAAAGATTTTACTCATTGGTAGACCATTCTTTTTCAGATGGTCTTTGGTGTACATTGCCAGATTAGTGGCTTTGCTTTGTTCATCAGTGATTACAGTACTGGCCGGGTACACACGAAAATCAGGATCCTTAATCATTTGGTTTACAAATTTAAAGATCTGTTCTCCGAGCTTTTTATGCTTGTCCAAATATTTGTTAGTCAGAGATTGAGTCAGTGCATCATGTAAGAATCCTGGAAACTCTGATTCTTTGAAATGAGCCCGTAGTTTCAATTTCAGTTTACGATCTTTTTTCAGAGCACTGATGTCAGCCGCTGTATATTCTTCACCGGTTAACTCATTTAACAGTTCAATAGTGTTTTGAGATACCGGAGATTCTTTCAACCAAGTTAGATAATTTTATCGAAGGCGATGAGAATGTTGATAGCCTGGAAAAACCAGAGAATGCAGAAAATCTGCAACGTATGACATTCCTGGTTAAAAAGGTTTTGTTTGACGGCAAAATGCGAAACCTTTCCAAAGCTCCAACTATGACATTTATTTATGATCAGTCTCGAGGTGGAGCAGTATCTTC
>JAAUYA010148163.1_pt1 | contig 64193 bp, 56 predicted proteins | sample 7278161 | NCBI WGS metagenome assembly JAAUYA01 (sample SAMN14350120, study PRJNA611818) | marine sediment metagenome | isolation source: surface marine sediment (3m) | place: French Polynesia: Moorea | collected 2018-08
ATTGAAGTCAATATTTCCGGCTTTGCCTTCCCCTGTGGTTAAAGCACTAATCTCTGAGGTGTTAATGAGGCTGATATCTTGGGCAGAGGGAATAGTGATGTTTCCGGCATCTCGGTTAGCACTAGTGGAAGCATTGATAGTGGATGCGTCTAAGGTGAGGCGATCGGTGTTGATGGTGATATCAGCAGGGTTAGTGGCTATGCCATCAGCTTGGATTTCAGTAGAGATAGTGGAATTGATTAGGCTGACTTGATTGGCATTATTTTCTTCATTGATGATTTCAATCCTACCGGGATTGCCTACACCTGTGGTTAAAGCTGAGATGGTGGCATCTTCTAGGTTGAGATTAGCTGAATCGAGGGTGATGTTACCGGAGTTTCCTGCACTACTAGTGGAGGCACTAATTTCTAATCCATTGCTAATATTCAGTTGATTACTATCAATTAAGATACTTCCTGCTTCACCATCACCACTGGCTTCTACTTTAATACTGCCGTTTCCAGTTAAGTTAATGGTGTCTGGTGCTGTTATGGATATATCTCCTCCATCACCATTGCCAGAGGTGGATGCTGAAATTGTGCCTTCTGCTGTAAAGTCAATATTGAGGGTAACTTCACCATTAGGATTAATAGTTAAGTTACCAGCATCGGCGATGCCTTCGGTTTCGGCAAAGATGCCTAATTCTCCACTAATATTGATTTGATTGGCATTTAAAGTAATATTGCCGGCTTTTCCTGTTGCTTGCTCTCTGGTTCTGGCACTGAGTTCAGCATTCTCTCCTATGGTCAGGGTATTAGTGGTAATGTCGATATTCCCTGCTTCTCCGGTACTGTTGGTTTCGACATTGAGTAAGCTACTACTGTTAATGGCTACGCTATCTTCGGCATCAATCAAAATACTTCCGGCGTTGCCTTCTCCATCAGTAGCGGCGGATATTTCGGAGTTATCGCTGAGGATGAGTAAGGGGGTGTTGATGGTGATGCCTTGAGAGCTACCCGTGGCTACCATTTTTACTTCTGAGGTTATTTGGGACTGATTGGTCAAATTTAGGCTTTCAGTAGCTTTGAGGGTGATTTCTCCCGCATTTCCTGATGATTCTGTGGAGGTGGTGATGATTACTCCATCAGCTATGGTGAGTCTTTGGGTGTCAATGTTGATGCTTCCTGCTTGCCCACTACCGGAGGTTTCCGCAGTGATGGAGCCATCTCCTCGAATATCTATGGTTTCGGGAGCGGTAATAGTGATACTACCGCCATCGCCAATATTGGTAGTACGAGCGGAGATAAAACCATTGTCCGTAAATTGAATATTAAGGTTAGGGTTATTGTTATCGGTGTTGATGGTTAGGTTTCCGGCAGGGGTTTCTCCTTGTGTTTCGGCAAAGATTCCTAATGTACCAGAGATGTTCAGGTTTTGGACGTTAAGGTTGATACTTCCTCCTCCTTCGAGGTTAGTTGAAGTTGCAGTTGCAGTAGCGCTGAGTTGGGCATTTTCACCGATGGTGAGGTTGGGAGTGGTGATGGTAATGTCTCCTGGTTTGCCAGCACTGCTAGTTTCGACGGTAAGCTTACTGTTATCCGTCAGGAGGACTGCTTGGGGAGCGTTAATTTTAATGTTGCCAGCATCCCCTTTGCCAAAGGTAGTAGCTGATACCTCTGCTCCATCGGCGACAAACAAACGCTCAGTTTCTATCGTCAAATTGCCCCCAGAGCCCGTAGCTCCTGGATTGACTTCAGCAAACAACCCGCTGGGAAATACACCGTCTACTGAGGTGCCTATCAATTCCACCGACTGGGCTTTAACGGTCAAGTCTCCAGCATTTCCATTGCCAAACGTACCAGCTGATACCTCTGCTCCATCGGCGACGAGCAACTGCCCAGTTTCTATTATTAAATTGCCTCCATTCCCGGTGGCGCCTGGATTGACCTCGGCCAACAACGCGCTGGCAGCAGTACTATCATCTGATTCACCGATCACTTCCACTGACTGTGCTGTGACTGTCAAGTTTCCAGCATCTCCATTGCCAAACGTACCAGCTGATACCCGTGCCCCATCGGCGATGAGCAACCGCCCAGTTTCTATTATCAAATTGTTTCCATTCCCGGTGGCGCCTGGATTGACTTGAGCAGACAAGACACTGCCAAACCGACTATCCGTCGACCTACCAATCACTTCCACTGACTGTGCTGTGACTGTCAAGTTTCCAGCATCTCCCTTGCCAGACGTACCAGCTGATACCTGTGCTCCATCGGCGATGAGCAACCGCCCAGTTTCTATTATTAAATTGCCTCCATTCCCGGTGGCGCCTGAATTGACTTGAGCAAACAAGCCGCTGGGGAATACACCGTCTGCCGAGGTGCCTATCACTTCCACCGACTGGGCTCTAACGGTCAATTCTCCGGCATTTCCCTCGCCAAACGTACTAGCTGATACCACTGCTCCATCGTCGACGAGCAACTGCCCAGTTTCAATGGTCAAATTGCCCCCGTTCCCCGTAGCTTCAGAATTGACTTGAACGGACAAGATGCTGCCCAACTGACCATCCACCGACCTACCAATCACTTCTACCTCTTGTGCTCTAACGGTTAAATCTCCGGCATTTCCCTCGCCAGAGGTATCAGCTGATATCCGAGCTCCATCAGCGACGAGCAAGCGCTCAGTTTCAACTGTCAAATTTCCTCCGTCTCCAACACCTGTTTTTGTGACTCGAGTAAACAAGCCACTGAATAGATCACCATTAGCTGATTCACCAATTAATTCAACCTCAGTTGCTTTGATCGTCACGTCTCCAGCTTGTCCCTGTCCAAAGGTACTAGCAGACACGTCAACGCCATTGGTGACAGTGAGCGAGCCTGTAGCGATCTCAATGCCTCCCGCATTCCCCTCTGCCCCTTCTTCCACTTGGCTGACTACGTTACTGGTAAATCCATCGCGTCTTTCTCCATCAAGTAAGACACTCTCTCTAGCAGTAATCCTCACCCTGCCTGAATCCCCTTTTCCAAAAGTCCTGCTAGCTACTTGAGCGCCATTAGTAACTGATAGAGAGCTCGCAGTAATGTCGATTTCTCCTGAATTGCCTTCTGCTCCTGGTAATACTATGCTGAATGCACCACTAGAGTTATTGGAACTTCTACTAAGATCTTCACCGTCAAACTCTACATGCTCACTGGCAGTAACGATCACGCTGCCTGCATTCCCCTGTCCCAAAGTACCGGTAAGTAACTGAGCTCCATTAGTGACAGATAAAGCTCTGGAAATGATATTGATATCACCAGATTTATTTGTAGCTGCTACATCAGTCACACTGGCACTTTCAATAGTGCTACTGATAGATATGGTTGCCTTACTGTTGAGAGTAATATTACCTCCCAACAAACCATCGGAAAATATAGGAGAGTTTGGGTTGATAACAATGTCGTCGTTAGCTAACAGGGTAATATCGCCACCATTGCCGTTAAACAGATTGAATGAAGAGGCATTAACTGGACCATTGAGTGTAACCCCACCGCGAGAATCTACGGCAACGGAGCCGCCTCCGAAATCATCTCTTGCATCGATGGAGCCAACAGTAATGCCATTAGGAGAATTAAGAGATAGGTTGGGTTGGTACTGATTCGTTAAAAAGACTGTACCTCCATCGGTAAAGTCAAAAACCAAAATCTCGCCGCCGATGCTAATATCCGCACTCGTCGCAGTACCGCCAGTGTCGGGAACGGATGAAAAGCCCTCCATGCTGCCTGTAATTCCCGGCGTCCCGAACGCCGTCGTTCCAGCTCTAATATCCAGGGTAGGCTCAGCGCTGCCGTCAATGTCCACCACAGTCGTGCCATCCGACAGCACGACCCTCTCCTGAATCGAGTTGGCCACCGTATCTGGACCTGTGATGGTGACACTCCCGGAAATAGTCACGCTCCCACCAGCAAAGATGTGTAGCGAGGCTCCAGTGTAACTATCAAAACTGACATCACCTCTAGCGCGAATCACCGGGTCGAAGGGACTAAGCCAATTCCCCAGACTGCCATCTAATCGCTCAATCCGAAAACTGCCCCCACTCCAGTAGTGGGCATCGCCTCCTATAGTATTAGCGCTTCGCAGTACCATATCCCCACCAGAGAATAGCCCACTATTGGGATGATTCAAGGCAAAGATATCTACCCCTTGATTGCCCTGAATTAATAAATTTGTTCCTGAAGCAGCAATAGAGGGATTTGCTTGGCTATCCCGAATGGTTACGGTATCTTGAGCTTTTAAAGTTAAATTCCCTTCAGCAGCGATAGTAGATGATAAGTTTAAATTTTCTGCTGCTAAAGTTAAATCATTGGGGGTTATTAATGTGCCTTGATTAGTAATATCCCCTGGATTGTCACCAAATCTTAACCCTGTTGGCACACTTACTACTAAATCTGGAGGAAGATTGGGACTGACGACACTATACTCAAATTCATCGAAGATAATAGCTTCTGCGGTAGAGGCAAAAAACGAACCATTCAAATCTAAGCTGGCATTTTGATTAAAGAATAAGCCATTGGGATTGATGAAGTATAAATCGGCACTGCCTTCTACTCCTAATATGCCTCGAATCTCGGAAATATTATTACCCGTCACCCGTGCCAAAATATTATCAATACCTATGGGATTATCAAAATATACTCCCTTACCTGTTTCAATATTGAATTCCAGGAAGCTATGGAATAAATTTACTCCTCTTTCTGCACCACCAATTACTCTATCGTTATTTTCGTCAATGGCTTCTATTTGAGTGTTTTCGGTGCCGAGGGTGGTATCAGGTTGTAGCCGAGGGTTGGCAGCGGTAAGGATTTGGGTTTGGGAAGAAGGGCGAATGCCATTCGTCCCTACATTTGAATTACTACTGTTATACTCATTGGTAGTATTCAATCCCCCCCCGCCCCCCTTAGCAAGGGGGGAGTTATTGTTATTACCTGACTCGGTATCAGAGGCGATCGCCTCCTCGTTTTCGTTATCAGAAGCGATCGCCTTTCCATTTTCGGTATCAGAAGCGATCTCGAAGGTATCTGCTTCGCAGCACGCACTTTCTTCCTCCGTTCCATCTTCAGAGGCTTCTTCTCCTTCAATATTTTCTACACCCAAATCAATCACACCATTATTAATCACAGTAGGTGCATCAATAGTAACCGTACCCGTATTTTCGCCTTTAGCACTAATACTACCTAAAAACTCTACCCTACCCTGAGAAGTAACCTCAATCACACCCCCATCTCCATTTACTAAGGCATCCGCCGTTAAACTTACATTCTCACCGATATTAACCTCGTCTGTGCCTTGAACGGCGATCGCTCCTGCACCCTCATCTCCTGACACATCAACCACCGCATTGCCCGAAATAACTACCTCATTCCCCTGTAGTTTAATCATCCCTCCAGGTGCAGTAATATTGCCCATATTTGTCACCTTATCCGCCATCAGGATGATCTTCTGCCCATCTCTTACCACCAAACTCGCCCGATTCTCAATTTGACCCTGAAAATTGGCAAATCTAGCCTCTGGTTTCACACTCAGCAGCCTACTCCCCTCAATATCCGTGGCACTAAAAACCCCATCCTCTCCTAACTGAATATCTCCCGTTGTAGCGGTAAAAGAACCATTCAAGTCTAACCTCGCATTGGGACCGAATATAAACCCATTAGGATTAATTAGAAACAGATTAGCATTCCCATCTACCCCCAAAGTGCCAAAAATCTGCGAAATCTTATCTCCGGTCACCCTAGTCAAAATATTATTTACACCATCGGGGTTGACAAAATATACACTTTGCCCATCACCCACATTAAATTCTTGAAAACTATGGAACAGATTTTCACCTCTGACTGCACCACCTTCGATTAAAGACTTCAGTTGATTAAGCTGATTCACCACCGAACTTTCTGCTCCAAGGGTAGAATCAGGAGTAATTTGTGCTGATGCCTTCTGAATAGGTATCAAGGAGACACTAAAGGGAATTAGGGCTGTTGAAATCGCATAAAGGGAGGATTTTAGAGTAAGGGAATTCATTGAAGATAAGAGTTAAAAATAACCTATCTTGCTACTTTACAGTGAGAAGTGTGAGGGAAAAATAAAGATTATGTGAAGATAAAATTAAACATTATGTAAAGACAAAAAGATTAACTAATCTTGAAGCGATCGCTTCTGAAGACCTAACAATTTATAATAGATGAAGAAAAAAAGTAGTCAGGAAAAAAATTAAGAACTATGAAAAGGAAAGAAAAATGACAATCTTAAGCGATTTTGAAAAAATGGCTCTGGAAAAGGGACTACAGCAAGGGCCACAAGAAGGACGACAAGAAGGAATAAAGGACAACCTCCGCGCTAATATTATCGCCCTCTTAGAGAAACGCTTTCAAAAGATTCCGTCTGACTTAGTTGATAAGCTCAATCAACTAGAAGATACAAATAAGTTGCAAGCTTTATTATTGGAGACTATTAGCATTAATTCCTTGTCTGATTTCCAAAGTTTAATAAATAATTAATTGCTGACGGGTGAGGTGAGGCGAACTGCTTTGAGCAGCGCTTGCGCTCCCGCACAGCGAGAAAGTGAGAGCAGTATGCCTTTACAGAGCAAGTCGGAACTGCACACCTCGAGGGTATCTGTTTATTAAAATTTATCGACTAAAAAGGTGCGTTATCAAAGTAACACACCTTACCAGATTGGCGATCGCCTATGGCTAAATTGAGATTATATTGTCGGTTTGTTCTTGTAACGATCCACAACAAAGGGGATGGCATTAATGATTAAATCCAATTGCTCAAGGAAACAAAAACGCTATCGTGACCAAAACCGATTAAATCAGCACTACCATCACCGTTCACATCGGCCACATCACGAGGATAAAGATCAAAACTACTCCAATCTCCACGGTTGACGGTAAATCCAAGATTAGAGGCGACCCCATTAGTAAAAGTTCCATTCTCACCATACAACTTGTCATCATCTGTACCACCATACAGTTGATCGAAATTGTCGCCACCGTATAATTCATCTTTACCGGCATCTCCGATGAGTTGGTCATATCCTTCTCCACCCACGAGATTGTCATCGCCAGTACCGCCGTAGAGTTCATCGTTGCCATTACCACCATAGAGTTCATCGTTACCATTACCACCATCCAAAGTGTCTTTTCCGTCTAGACCGGACAGTAAGTTGTTCCCGACATTGCCCTTAATTAGATTATTTAGGTGATTGCCAGTGCCAGCGGTATTATTTGTACCTGTCAGGGTCAGATTTTCAACATTTTCACCATTAGCGAGGCTGTAGGATAGCAGGGAAAGGACAGTATCTATTCTTTCGGCTTGTAGTTCCAGTGCTAAACCGACAGCCACACTATTAGCCCCAAAACCAACGATATCCGCACGACCGTCCCCATTCACATCTGCTAACTGTCGTGGAAATCGGTCAAAGCTGTTCCATCCGTCTAGGGCATCAAATCCTGGATGCGCTTGCTCGATCACTGGACCGAAAGTACCATTACTTTGACCCAGTGCTACACCCACACCATTAGCCCCAAAACCAACAATATCCGCACGACCGTCCCCATTCACATCTGCTAACTGTCGTGGAAATCGATCAAAACTATTCCATCCATCTGGGGCATCAAATCCTGGGTGCGCTTGCTCGATCACTGGACCGAAAGTACCATTACTTTGACCCAGTGCCACACCCACACCATTAGCCCCAAAACCAACGATATCCGAGCGACCGTCTCCATTTACATCTGCTAACTGTCGCGGAAATTGGTCAAAACTGTTCCATCCGTCTGGGGGATCGAATCCTGGGTGCGCCTGCTCGATCACTGGACCGAAGGCGATAATGGAGCCATCTATTATTTCATCTATTACTAACCGAAAGGAAGGAGAAAACTTAATTAGGATGCGATCATTCGCAGGAACGCTGAAGTATTCTTGGATCGTGACTGAGTTAGCTGTACCCCACGACAGTATCAAATCATTAATAGATTTAGATATACTAATATTGTTGGCTCCAACAGCAGACATATCTAGCGTATCTAAGCTATTTGCCTCAACAATCCTGTCTTGTCCTGTACTTCCTGTTAGAGAATAACCCAGAAAGAGATTGGCTGCTTCGTTGGCAACGATAAAATCGTCCCCAGGCGAATTAATTAAATTTTCAATGACCGTATCATAAGCAATAACAGTTCCAAATGCTGGCTTAATTGAGTATGGCTCTTTGGTGTTGTAATGTTTATAGGACCAACCAAAAGAATCATTCTTAGTTGTTAAGAATCCCCCCTCATTTAAATTAAATATATTATGGTCTGAGCTAACCTTTTGAAGGTTGGAAAAATCCAGTGTATCTATACCATCACTATCAGTAAGAACCACTTGTCCCTTACTATCAAGAGGGGATCCCCATGCGCGTAGAGGATCGTTTACGTCATCTACAACATACCCATACACAGTACCAGGGAATGCTCCAGCAATACCTGGCGGAGTTAGAGATTCAAATCTATAAGTGGTATTGCCGGAATGAATATTCCTTGAACCATAAAGATATTGCAGAGCCTTAATGTCATAGGGCATCAAGGATAATGGAGGAGCCTTTACGATAGTGGATCCTTTCATGAAGGTTTCATTATACGACATTACTGTGTTAAAGGTGTGATCATCATCGCCGTTAAGAACCTTCAAACCCTGATCGCCACCTGGTGCATAATTTCCTGAATGAGCAAGACCCAAGGCATGAAGCGTTTCATGAATTAAAACCCAATATCCTCTTGATGGTTCAATTTCCTCAAAATTAACACTCGTATTCAAAAGAATTTCGGCAGCATAGATTTTGGGTATAGGGTCACAGTGTGTCCTAAAGAAATTACAATTTTCATCTATGTGGATACCTGGGTTCATCATACCCAAGGTCAATTTATCCAACTCACCTGATGTTGCATACCTGTAGTGAATATCTCCTCCAGTCTCAACTGGAATAAAATGGAGATTAACTAATAATTCAACTTGAGTAAGAATCCCTCTAATTTTGTCTCTGACATTGCTGCTGAGAGCTGGGTCAAAACTATAGCTGATGTGGTTCTTTCGCCACTTCACGTCTTTTATCCCACCACCTGGAAAAGCATTTCTAACAATTAGTGCATCTACTAGAGGATCTCCTGTTGATTTGCGAGGAGTGTATTCTATTTTGCCAATAAAGTCACCAACAGACTGTTCTAACTGAATATACTGTTCTTCCAAATTCACAACAGCGATATCATCTTCCTGTCTTAATGTCTCAAGGGTTGAGCTATCCAACTTCTCTCCCCGAACTAAAGCTGTAGTAAAAATAGAATCAAACAGAGATTGATCTAAAGCCAATTCTGTTAACAAATCTTGGATAATATCTATTGATTGAATAACATTGGTTTCAAAATCATCTACATCCATCACAATATTCCCAATAAAATTGTGTTCGTTCACTTATTCCTATTTCTGGTCAGAAGGAGGGTATGCAGGTTTTGAGACAAAAAAAGAAGCAGATTTTCTGCTTCGTACTAAATTAAATCGATTAATCCCCGGTCAATGATAGGTTTAAGGTTATTCAGCCAAATTTACTTGTTTATTAAAATGCAGTTGTTGAAGCGTATCTGAGCATAAATCGCGCTCGGCAAAGTAATTAGCTTTTTCTGAGGTAATCTCTTCAGTAGACATCTCCAAAAATTGACAAAGTGCTTCTGTTATTTGACTTTAGCTTACTTGCAATGTCAAACATACTTGCATAATTTTATGACAGAATAATACTTTGAGATAATTTTTACTACTAATTCAACATTTATTACATCATCTTTTTTCTTTTTTACTTGATTCTTTTTTTTTATTTCTGGTGGCATTTCTTTTTTTCTTGGTTTCTTTTTGGGTGTAGTTGTTCTTTCTGCTCCTTGGAAAGCTTTATCCCCTTGAAAATTTTGTTCCTCGTCAAATTTCTCTTGTTGTCTTCGATCTAAATTTACATCACTTTCTGGTTCTCTTTCTCCTCCTATTACATCCACTATTTCTCTCCCGTTTGGTGTTGTTATTATTTGATTCTTAAATGTATGATTTTTCTTTTTCCCTGAATAATATTTTTTTTGTTCTTCATATTCCCCTGGTCTCTCTCTGGTTTGTTCTGTGCTATCTACAATTAATTCTAATTCTGTTAATATTTCCTTAACCCATAAAGATTCGCTTTCGTTTTTTTTACTTGTTCTAGTAAACTTGCCGGTAATAATTCTTGTAAAATATTTATCCAATAATGAAATATATTATTGGCTGTTGATTCACTTACTCCGAAATTAATTCCCAATAATTGAAAAGTTGGGGTATTATGTAAATAATATAAGGTTAAAATTATTTCTTCTTCTTGAGATAAGTTTCTTTTTCTTCCTCCCCCTGGTTTAATTAATCTTTTTTCTTTTAACTCCTTAAGACGTTTTTTTCTTCTTCTATACTTTGAGCATTTTCTATTACTTTCATTAGCTGTTCGTAACTAATACCAATAATTATTTTGGTTGATGAAGGATGATTATAAATATATTCTAAAATTTGATTCATTAGGAGTTCTCGCATATATAAATGGTCATTCTCATTTTAGTCTATTTTCTATTTTGGAGATGTCTAGTAGCTGCACCAGAGACAGTTAGCTCAGTTTCTTGTTGTGCTAATTTACCAGAAATATGATCGCGTTATGATCTCATCTTTGATTTAATAATTGGTGCAAGCTCTAAAGACTTGAAATTCGCAGTTATTCTCCAATTATTCGATGCAGTAGCGGTAAAACTAAGTGCGATCGCCTGTAGCGACTGTCTTGATTGTCGAGTGCGATCGCAGAGCTTGTAGTGTGATCGCTCTTTGTTGTTGAGGTGGAAGGTTTTCTACTTCGCTCCCGCAGATCTTATAGGTTGGATTGAAGCAACGACACCGAACACTATAGCATTAGGTTTTAAGCTTAGGTCATAGTTGAGATTCCTCGCTTTCGCTCGGAATGTGACTACTAGACGCTAAAAAACTGTTCTAGCTAGCATTAAGCAGACTGTATAATATAAAAAGGGTCTAAGATGCAAATTCTAAGAATTAGGAGTCTTCGCACTCAGATGATCGATCATGAGTAAGTTTTGCGTAACAACTGCATCAAAATATTGGCAACTGGTGAGGCTTGAGGCTACAGGAAAGCCTAAAGTTGAAGAAATTGTCTCAGCTAGAGCCTTTCTCCAACAACAATTTCCCCAATTGAACACTCAGATAGAAGTTCCCGATAAAGTCATTCAAGGTCAATTGCTGAGGTTACTTGATAATAGTTCCGAGACTTCGGCTGAAGATGCCAACAACCATCTGATGGCTCAAAGCTGCCTGCGTTGCTTTATCTCCCATCAGATTGAGCAAGTATGTATTCAATTGGAACTTCAATTTGGTAAAGAACATGGTTTTAACCGTTATCATCTGTTCCCTTTGGTGCTGGATGATACTTTAGATGATTTGCCAGACGCAGGTTCTAGCAGAGCCAATCAAAGTATATACAAATCCCTGTCTGTCCAAATTCTAGAAACCTTTGACCCACAAAAAGCCAGCTTATCTACTTGGACGACGAGACTAGTAAAACACAATCGAGAACTAAATGCTTTTTTATTAGAACAAGGTGTTTATTTAATTAGTAACTGGGCTATCCTCAATGACACTACTCCCAAGCAAGTACGGCGAATCTTGGCAGAATTTCATCATCTCACTTCAGCAGAGATTCAACAAGCTTGCTTCCTGCTAGAGAGCTACCATGCCATATACCGTCGGGATAGACTCACTCAGCGTCCTGGAATCAGAGGAAAATGCCAACCTCCCTCAGGAGAACAAGGAGAGCGAATTGCCCGCCATCTACACCAAAAAGCTAACCTGTTACTCTCTCCTGAGAATACCCTGTCTCAACTTCAGGAGCTAGCAGAGTTACTAAGACAGTATCGCATCCACGTTCGCAGCGGCAAGTTCGTCGCTCAACAATCTCTGGATAATCCTGAAATTGATACAGAAGGGCTACAAGCGTCTGTTATTCAGACTGAATCAGAAGACGAAAGCGAGCAAAGAGAATTTTTCCAATTTTACCGCCAGCAATTTCTTACCTGTTTGGATGAGTCCATAGAGTATGTTACCCAAAATCGCTTTAGCCGCCTAAACCGTAAAAGCTCGCTCAAAGCACAGCAATTTTTAACAGCACTGGAATTATTTCATTGTCAGGGTAAGTCTATGGGAGAAATCGCTCCTCTAGTTGAGTTAAAAGCCCAATACCAAGTTACTCGTCTGCTCAAGCTCAAAGAATTTAGAGCTGATGTCAGACAAAAGATGTTACAGCAATTGAGAGTTCGCACTTTAGCTAAAGCTGCTAACTATGCCGCTCCCAATCAACTGCAACAGCTAGAACAGAAAGTAGAGGCAGCCCTTGACGAACAAATTGATGCAGTAATGCAGGCAGCGGAAACCGAAGCCAGTGTTGCCAATCATAGTTCTCCTGCTAGTCTTTTGGCTCGGCATCTGTGTCGCTATTTAGATTTAAGGAAGAGCTAGTGGTGGAATGCAGAATTAAGAATGCAGAATGCACCAGTGGAAAATCCTTATTTTTCAGTACTTACACGCTTTTTTAAACTCCCGTCTCATTTACGCCCTTTACCACTAGCTATTTGTTTTTTTCTGAAAATTACTCATAAGTAGAAAGAACATGAACAGTATTACTATTAATTTGAATCCTGTTATTAGACTAAATGAAGACCAATTTTATCAAGTTTGTCAATCAAATCCTGATATTAAGTTTGAACGTAATGCTAAGGGAGAATTAATTATTATGTCCCCAACAGGAGGAATTACAGGAAAATATAACTCAGATATTAATACAGATTTAAACCTCTGGAATAGACAAAAAAAACTGGGTATTGTGTTTGATTCTTCAACTGGGTTTAAACTTCCTAATGGTGCGAATCGTTCTCCTGATTCAGCTTGGATTTCTCTAGAAAGATGGAATCAACTAAGTTTAAAACAACAGGAAAAATTTGTTCCCCTATGTCCTGATTTTGTCATTGAATTACGCTCAAGTTCTGATGATTTAAAAACTTTACGAGAAAAAATGGAAGAATATATCAGTAATGGAACTCGTTTAGGTTGGTTAATTAATCGTCAGGATAAGCAAGTAGAAATTTACCGTCAAGGACAAGCCAAAGAAATATTAAATCAACCTTTTTCTTTATTGGGTGAAAATATTCTACCTAATTTTGTTTTAAATCTTGAATCTATTTGGGAAGCTTAAATGCGAAACAGCTTATGCTCAGGGCGCGATCGCAATTCACATTGAGCAGATTATGCATATGCTTAATTGCCTGAGAGATATATATTTATGAACTATATTTACTTATCTGGAGAGAAATATGACCAACTATTCTAATAATTTCAATAATTTACTACTTGATTTTGAGGCAAAGCCTGTAGAGGCTTTGCTTCTCGAACCAGAACAAATCGAGCAAGCAGTAGAACTAAGTAATCAGATTGTCAATGGAGAAAGACAATGGCAAACCTATCTTCATGCTTTAGCTTTGTTTGGTTTTGAGTCATGGCTGCTCTCAAGAGCACCAGAAATGGAGATTAATTCAGACAACTGTTCTATCTGGCAACCGAGCTACGCCAACATAATCGATGGGGTTTTTAATCTAGAGATAGGTCAGTTTAAGCTTTGTTTGCTGGCTAGGGGAACCATGAGCGATAAATTAGTTACCGTTTCCCGCGCCGTTGTTGATTTACCAGAATATGCAGCCCATTTTTATGTGGTAGTTAATGTGCGAGAAGAGCAAGAAGAAGCTACAGTTGAAGGCTTTATTACCTATGACGAATTGCGAGAACATAGACAGTCTGCTAATTTACAAGCTGAACCAGACTGGACTTATGAGTTGTCCTGGGATTGGCTTAATCCAGAGCCAGATAACTTATTACTCTACCTGCGGTGTTTAGAACCAAAGGCGATCGCCTTACCAGCATTATCGACAGATAGATTGACTGCTCTAGAGAAGATCCAAACTGAACTAGAACCATTGATGCCTCAGCTACAGAAGGGTGAAATTCCTCTGTGGCAAATATTGAGTTGGGAAACAGCAATACCACTCCTTACTAGTCCAGAGTTACTAGATTGGCTCTACCGCCTGCAAACAGGAGCAATACCAGCTACTCACAAAGGTGCGGATTTCACTAGACAATTAGCCCAAACCGGACAAAGACTGACTCAGGAAGCGATCGATGTCGGGTTATGGCTACAAAACGAGCTGGACGAATTTTCCCGGAGTCTCTCTTGGACGTTACTGCCAGCTCCTACTTTCGCTCTGGCATCTCTGCGTTCACTTAACGCTACTAATAGAGACTCTACAGCTGAAGAATTGGAGGCAATTATTGCCCAGCTTAGAGATTTGGGGATGGATATTCCCGTTGAGGCTCGGGGTGCTTACCGAGATTTTCGTGTAGGAACAAATCCTTTGCGGCTGTATGCTCTCACTTGGGCTATTGAAGAGGAGAAAGACTTTCCTGAGTGGACGTTATTGATAGTTTTGGGCGCGCAACCCGAGCATCAATTACCTCAAGATCTTCGATTACAAATAAAAGAAGACAATACCCTTTTGGATGAAAAAATTGTCGAACAAGATACTCATGATACTTATCTTTATAGTCGCGTGATTGGGGGATGGGATGAACAGTTTACAGTAACTATTATCTTGGCCGATGGTGAAACTCTCGTCTTACCACCTTTTAGTTTTGTAACTGAGCAAAGCCATTCTTAGGGAATGCAGAATACAGAATGCGTGAGGTGCAGAATGTTTACACTCCCACAAAATCCAAAATCAAACTCACTGCCTATGCTTAACTCTGTTTTCCGGCTAAAAGTTCAGCAAGTCCATCAAGTTTCTTGTCTGTTTGAATTATCTTGGGGCAGAGGAAAACGAATCTCTGCTACTTTACCCTATCGGGCACTACTCTTTAAGTTATACAGAGAATGGCAACGAGCCTATCTTAACTTTTATAAAACTGCTCTCAGAGCGCGGGTGGCAGAAACTGGCAAGATTGCTCCTTCTCCAGAAGACTGGCATCGTCAACTGGTACACTCAGAAGCTAAGTTGTTGTCTGAGTTTCATCGTTGGCTGCACGGGGAAGAATTATATGAGGTGCGCAGGGAAATTGCTCGCACTGCTCAAAATCTAGCAGCAAGAGGAGCTATACAGACCAACAAGAGTGGTTATCATGTTGATATTTTTTTGACCTGCAATTCCATCGAACTAGAGCGCTTGCCTTGGGAAACTTGGGAAATTGGTTCAGAATTTGGCTCAAAAGCTAGCATTCGCCTTACTCGTACTCCCGTTAACATTCGGGCGGAAACAGTCTCCCACAATAAGAGAATTCAACGCCGTCGAGTTCGTATCTTAGCTATTTTAGGGGATGACAGGGGACTAAACTTCCACGGCGACAGACAAGCTCTGGGAGCTATAGAAAAACGAGCAGAAATTGAGTTGGTTGGTTGGCAACCAGGACTAGCTCCCGAGGAAATTAAGACTCAGATTCAGGAAGTCTTGATTGATGAGAGGGGTTGGGATATTTTATTTTTTGCCGGGCACAGTAATGAGACTGCCATCACTGGAGGGGAATTAGCGATCGCCCCCAATGTATCCATCTCGATCCAGGAAATAGCACCACAATTACAAATAGCCAAAGCCAAGGGCTTGCAATTTGGTTTGTTTAACTCCTGTAAAGGTCTGAGTATTGCTAATGCTCTCATCGATTTGGGTTTAAGTCAAGTAGCCGTGATGCGCGAACCCATTCACAATCAAGTTGCTCAAGTTTTTCTGGTCTGGTTTCTCCAAGGTTTAGCTGAATACAAAGATGTCCACGATGCTCTCATGGCTGCCTGCGAACATCTCAAACAGAAACAAAATCTTACCTACCCTTGTGCTTATTTAATTCCTTCCCTATTTTCTCATCCCCATGCCCCTCTGTTTCGGATTGAACCTTGGGGGTGGAAGCACACACTTAAAAGATGGTTGCCTACTCGCATTGAAGCGATCGCTCTTAGTGTAGTTACTGTACTTAGTTTAATTTCTCCCATGGAGAACTTCTTGTTAGAAGGACGAATCCTAGTTCAGTCAATCTACCGCGATATTACGAATCAAATACCTCTGGGAACCAAACCACCAGTTCTGTTAGTCCAAATCGATGAACGTTCGATAACAGAGGCGGGTATTAGCGATCCTCATCCCATGAACCGGAGCTATTTAGCTAGTATTGTCGCTCAGCTTACAACCTTAGATGCCCAAGTTATCGGTGTTGATTATTTGCTCGACCGCGCCTCACCAGAGCGAGACTCAGTCTTAGCTGAATCGGTACGTGCTGCTGTTGCAGAAAAAGGCATCTGGTTTATCTTTGCTGCCATACTCAATCCCGCAGGAACAGAAATCGGCGTGGAAGCTAAAACAGGTATTGCCCAACCAAATTGGAGCCTGCAAGGTTATACCAACGCCCTACCTCAATACGTCAGGCTGCCAGCCTCAACTGACTGCTCCCAGACTTGTCCCTTTGCCTATTTACTGGCAATGGTTGGGGCTTTACATCAACAACCGTTCGCCTCTGATTTACCCCAACCGCAATTAAATAACCAAGGGAATTTTCGCACCCAACTGTTTGATTTTGTTAATAGCAGGAATAATCACGACGATACTGTTATTTTCTTACGTCAGGCACGCTTTCACCCCCTTACAAACCTTTCTCAAAACTTTGGTCAATTTTGGTTGCGTCCCATCATTGACTTTTCCCTTCCTCCAGACTTGGCTTATGACCATCTTCCTGCTTGGCAGTTACTTAATAGTACCGATGAACTAAAAAACTACAGATTCGACCAGCAAATTGCCATTATTGCCCCGGGTGGATATGACGAAGCAGGGGTAACGCTAGGAGCAGATAACTTTCCCATACCTCTAGCAGTTGCCTACTGGCGAGCCAGGTTGGGTCTGACGACCATTAGTTCAGGTAAATTTACTGGTTCTGAAGTTCATGGCTATACGATTCATCATTTGCTGAGGAAGAGATTAGTTATTCCTATCCCTAACCTTTGGGCGATCGCCTTAGCAGGATTGCTGGGCAAAGGAGTCACAGTCACGCTGCTGCTAGAGAAACACCACCGTCAGCGACAACGATTGGGACTAAGTCTAACTGGTGCTACGGCTATCTATGGACTAGTGGCATTGCAAGTATATGTTACTGCTGCTGTATTGCTGCCTTGGTTGTTACCTTCGACAACCTTTTTAGTTTATGTTTGGTTTTTTTCGAGGAATAAGTATTATGAATAAATTTAATCACATCTTAAGCTCATTTAAGAAAAACGGCTCTAAAATTGTCTCTAGCTTGCTGCTGAGTGCCATCGTAACTGCTTGTTACTTCTGTTTCCCTGTGATTAGGGCGACGGCTCAAGAGAATGCAGAGTCCATAACCCAGAAGAAGAATCAGGAGGAGAGCAGCAAGACTACTTCAGCTTCCAGAGGTAGAGACAGAAGCTCAATTTTAGAAGCAATCTGGAAACTATTAAGAGCTAAACGAGAACGAGAGCCGGCCTTAAGTTCCCGCAGCTATCTCTGCGAGATTGCTCCTGGGTTGCTAGGAGAAATCAATGTCATCTACAGCGATCGCCCTTTGTTTCTCTGGCAGGGCACAGTTCCCAGTCTAGAGATCTATCTCTACACTCCTTTCAGTTTGGAGAAGGAACAGGAGGTATTGTGGAGTCAGAATGTAAGGAACGAATCTCAAAAGGTACTCTATACAGGAGAGGTATTGCAACCAGGTCAAATCTACGATTGGGAAATAGTAGTTGATGCTCAGTCAAATCGGCGGCGCATATCTTTCCAAGTGATGAGTGCAGAAAAACGCGATCGTATTTCTGGTGAATTAGAACAATTAGAAACTGAACTAACTATCTCTGGTGCAACTGCTGAAGAGATTACTTTAGCAAGAGCTAATTACTTTGCCCAGCATGATTTATGGTCGGATGCACTACAGGAGATCTTCTCTCTGGAAAATTATTCCACTGCTTTGAGTGGCAACGCGCAAGAAATATTGGAATATCTGTGTCAGTAGGATAGCATTAATTTTAAACTATCTACTCTAGCATTTACAGAGTAGTATTCTCATGGCTTATTCAGTTAAAATAATTCCGAATAATCATCCCAGCAAAACCATTAATGGAATTAACCAAGCAATAATAACTGAATAACAAGCAAATTTTCTCGCTGCTTCAGTTTGAGCGAGCGCCTGCTTCTGTTTCCTCAGCAGAGCAGCAGTAGAATTAACCAAACCTGTCGAGATAGTGCGCAAATTCTCATGCTCCCTTACCAAACCCTCAAGCACCTCATTTAACTTTTCCTCTAACTCCTCTTGCTTTTCCCTGACAGCAGATAACTGATTATCCAATTGCTCACTCATCTGGGTAGCAGTATTGATAAATTGAGTAGCATAAACCTGAGCTGACTGCTCCAACTCTAGCTTCGCCTTTAATACCTTATCCCCAGAAGCACCCAGGATCTCAACCGCAGCTAAATTCTGAGCCACGCAGAAATAGAAATCAAACAACTCATTCTCCAGAAAATACTGATTATCATTAAGCCATTGATAAACTCGCTGACGAATCCTTACCTCCTCATTTGGCAGCCGTTTATCTATTAATTCTCTCAACTCATTCTGCTGTTGAGATAGAGTTCGACTCCTCAAATAACTCACTGATTCATCCTCAAACTCTCAACATTAAAACCAGCAGAATCGAACACGGCATAGACTCTCCGCAAATATCCCCTTAAACCAGCTAATTGAGCCGTGCTAAACTCAGAATATCTCCGAGCTTCCGTAAAACTAAGAGTATTTTTATATACTGTCGTAGCAGTATCTAATCTCAACTTAGGCAAATCAATTACCTTCAACTTATATTCAGCAATCAACTCAGGAGTAATAAACTGGTCAAAACTTTCCCACTCTTCACATCTACCCAAATTCCGCACCAGAATATGACTCACATTATCCTTTAAGAATTCCCCTGTCCGCAAAAAACCCTCATAACATTCAGTAGAATCATCCAGCAAATACCAATTCTGAATCTCAACCCCCAAGTCAATGGCCGCTTCTAAAATATCACTGGCAGTTAGCCAATGATTAAACGCTTCCTCCACATTTCCTGGTAAATCCACCAAGACTAATTTTTCCAGAGCCAAATCCAAAATGCGGTCGGGAATCTTCAAATTGCGATCGAGTTCACTAAAGCGAGTAGGGAGAGCAAATTCAGGATAAGCTTTCAAAAAACTCTCCTGTCTATCGGCATCCACAGCATAGAAATCTAGATCTGATTCCAAACAGTAAGCAGCTTTTAATTTAGAGAGTAACGTTTTGCCCACCCCTCCCTTCTTACAATTGGAAAGTTGAATACCAGGACGAGTAGGAATTATTCCCGATTCTGAATTAATCTGTTCCGTTGTAACTTTCATAAGCGTAAATTATTTCTGAGCAAATAACTTGTCGATAGCAGACTGTTTTAAATTTGACTGCCCCGAGGGAGGATGACTACTTTCATCTTTGGTTTTAGCCCCAGTCTTGGGGATCTTTTCTCTCTCGACGGGTCGTTCTGGTGGCAAAACCGAATCGGTAGGGAGAGAATTATCTCCTACTGCTTTCTCTAGCTGACGGCGATATTCTGTATGGTATTGCTTGAGAGTAGCGGTACTAATCTTCACTCCAGTTTCCGTAATCGCTCTAGCCAAGTCATCGTATTCGCAACCCCTAGCTAATGCTGCTTCAATTCTCAAATGAAGCTTGGCCACTAATTGCCTTAAATATCCTGGCTGAGACGCTTTATCTTTAGTCCGATCAATCTTTTTGGCGATCGCCTTTTCTAAAGGACTTAGTTGAGACTGATTCATTGCTCACTTCATCAAATTACCCTTTGAGTATTGTGCCAAATATTGTGTCGATAATCAAGTAGATTTGAGGGAAAAGATTCACTTTCTGTGAGAAAAATTTTGACCAAAACAAATTTTATATACTGGTTAAATCACCACACCTAATGCACCCTCAGTGAGAAGCAAATAAATTTTCGTGAAATTGAAATAAAAATCTAAGTAAGCTTGTAATTAAACAAATATAGTCAAGAATTCTTTATATTTAATTTGTTATTTTTCCCTGCCGCTAATCAAATTTTATGCCAAGATAAGAAATATCTAAAAATTATCCTTGATTGCCAATAAATTCATCTAATTATGGTTTGTTCAATTGGTAAACTATACACCAAAGTAAAAGACTATGTTCAAGATAATTACTATACTAAAAATGAAGGATTAGAAAATAGCCAATGGTACGATCAAGGTGCCGTCCAACTCGGCCTCAAAGGTAAGGTACTAAGCGAAGATTACAGCAGGGCTTATTAGGGGATTGACGCTCGAGGAAACCCCCTACGCCAAAAACAAGCTGGCAAAAAATATAACCCTGGCAGAGATGTCACTCTATCTGCTCCAAAGTCAGTCTCTTTATTAGGTCTAGTCAAAGGAGATACCAGAGTAATCGAGGCGCAACAAAAAGCAGTAATCAATACCCTGAAATATATAGAGAACAACTGTATCTTTACGAGAACCGGGAAAGGAGGAGTGAATCGCCAGCAAACGGATAATGCGGTCATTGCCATCTTTCACCACGATGACAACCGCAATCAAGATCCACAACTTCACAGCCATTGTGTCATTTTCAACCAGACACAAGGACAAGATGGAAAATGGCGAGCGATGGATAATCGCGAACTTTACCAACAGAAAATGACCATCGGTATGGTCTACCATCACGAGTTAGGAAGAGAACTAAAAAAGTTAGGATACGAACTGACCTGGAATAGAGATGGAACTTTTGAAGTTTGGGGTTACACTCCAGAGCAACTAAAAACTTTTAGTACTCGCCGCTCAGAGATTCTGACAGCAGTGGGCCAAGATGCCAGTGCGGAAGTTAAAGCTCAAGCTTGCACTCAGACGCGCCAAGGGAAAGTATATAAAGCTGCCGAAGAAAGGGAAGCCTTAAAAGAAAAATGGCGACAACAAGCAGAGATAGCTGGCATCCAACATCCCCAAACTTATTCTCGTAACCGGGAACAAATTTATCAGCCGCCAACCTATCCAGGTAGTCAGACTGAGATCTTGAAAGAAGCGATTAATATAACCAGTGAACGTCAAGTAGCCTTTCCCAAACATCTATTGCTCAAAGAAGTGCTGCGACAGTCTCAAGGAAACCACACTTTAGAAGAGTTAGAGCAGGAGTTAGAGAGCAATCAAAGTCTGATTAAAACTAATGACGGACGCTTAACTACGGTGGCAGCCATAGCCAGAGAAAAGCAAATTTTACATTTGGCTAACAGCAGTAAAAATAAATTTACTACCCTTGCCAAACTTTAGCTGCCTATCTACAAAGCCCCCTCAAATCTTTACCCACAAACGAGTTGATTGCCGTAGATGAGGCGGGAATGATCGGCAGTAGTCAGATGCAGGCTTTACTAAAGAGAGCAAAACAGAACAATTCTCGTTTGCTCTTCATTGGCGACACCAAGCAACTGGCAGCAGTAGAGGCTGGTTCACCCTTCCGCTTACTCCAAGAACGAGCAGAGTTACCTCTAGTCAGAATCGATGAAAATGCGCGCCAGCAGAATCTACAGCTTAAAGAGGTAGTGGATTTATTGGCAGCAGGACAGATAGAAAAAGGATATCAACAGCAGGGTAATCGCATCTTAATCGAGTTATCAAATGACTGTCACTTGACCTAAAATTTAACTATACGGTGTCAGCTCTGAAGTCAAAAAAGCTCCAGAATTTATGGTTATTGTCTTGCCCCGGCACTGATTATTCAGTTGCTCGACCTGGTTCAGTTAGTTGCTCACCTCCGTAAAACTTGCTATGCTTCTACTCCTACTGCTATCCACTTGTGCCCAATCCTCACTCAGCAGCACTGGCTGCCAGGATTTTCAGCAGGAAATCTTTGTCCATCTTGGCTTTGTAACGTTTCATCTTCAGACTCTGCCTCGATGGCTCCCGCTTGAGCAAGTTAACACTCAAACGGCGCAACAATCCCAGGTTTTCTGCCGCGTATCCCTGACGAATCCGACTAGCATCTTCTGAGAAGGTCACATCCAGTACCCAATGTAGACTATTTTCAATACTCCAGTGAGACCGAATCACCCGGTTATGCCGTTGGGCATCGGCGGCGAGACTACTGATATAGAAGCGAACTTTGGTGGTGGTTTGGTTCCATAACTGACGGGTACTCCGAACCATCACCACAGTGGTTAAACCTAACCACTGGCTTTGGCGGTGCAACGATGGTAATTGACTTACTGGCACAGCCCAAACTTGACGAGTTTCGAGCCGGTGATGTCCGGCCTCTACCGTCTCGTGGTAGGTAAACTCAATCCCCTGCCAGTTCTGAGCTACGGCTTGGTCGAACCAATCCTTCACTTGCTTAGAGAGCTTTCCTTGGTTGCCTTTGAGAGCTAGTACGTAGTCTCCTTCCGCCTGCTGGATTTGCCGAGCAATATCGATCTGGGTTCCCATCGCATCCAGGGTCACCACCGCCCCTTTGAGGTTGAGCAACTTCAGCAGCAGTGGCACTGCGGTGATTTCATTGGACTTGCTGTCAACCTTTTGTTGTGCCAAGACCATTCCATGTTCGCTACTCCAGGCACTGACACTATGGAGCGCCTTGAGTTGGCCTTCCCGGTCATAAGAGCCTCTGGCCGTCTTGCCATCGAGATGAATGAGAGATAGTCCCAATTTCTCGCTGATGCTGCTCACCCAACCCAGAAAGCTGTTTTGTAATTCCTGGGGGTCGAGCAACCCCAACATTTGGCCAAAGGTATCGTGAGAGGGAATTCCAGAGGGTAAGTCTAAAAACGTCTCCAGCCACTCTTGCTTGGCTTTCCCATCGGAAAATATCAACCTCTACTCATTCTCAGGTTAACCCCTGAAGCGCTTCCGAGATCTCCTCAAGAGAGGACAAGCTTTGACAGATACTCTTTGTCTTTTGTCAAGTACAATTTATACCAAATTAAATGCGATTACCCTGGAGGATTAAGTAATTTTTTCTGGCAGTCTTGAATCTGCAAAAAACTGAATTTCAATTACAAAGAAAAAGCTCGGAAACTCTCTTCTAGTTACCAAAAGTCCAGAACAGCTAAAACTTTCATCAGTTAATACTAAGCATCAGAACTCTCAAATAATTTAGAGGGTATCCGAACCGAATCATTTCCATAATCGCAATTTAGCACGTTAGACTTTTTTTGCATAACAACAACCAAGGGAGTTACCGAGGTTCCAATATCTATAGGCACTCTTATGAACAACCATTCTTCAGCAGCTTGGTCTCGGTCTTCCTATCCCAAAATCGACCGAACCCAAGCCCTCACTCAACTTACTGCTCTAGGCTATCGAGAAGGTGAAACAGTCTACCTGCGCTTCTTCTATCCAGAAGGAGATCCCCGTAAGAGTCAGGATAAAGGGCGTAAACTTGAAGGCACCTTTCCTCACCTTCCCTGGCAAAAAATCGAACAGATGCAAACCGAAGGTCGTGGCTGTTATTTTGTCGTCAATGGTGGAGGTCACTCCGATCGCAATGTCCACAAGGGTCGTGCTGTTTTCTTTGAACACGACCATCTCGATAAAAATTTACAGCGCACTCTCTGGAAAAAGCTCGCATTGCCAGAACCGACTATTCAAATCGATACGGGTGGTAAATCTATTCATACCAAATATACCTTGGCTACTCCCTGTGCCGTCGAGCAGTGGCGTGAACTGCAAGCAATGGATAAGGGGAGAACGCGGGGTAGCGAGCGCTCGATTCACTGCGTCAACTGGCTAAATATTTTCCCCTCAAAAATAAAAGTTTTCTCTATACTAAGTTTAGGTCAGTTTTAGGTCAATTTTCATCTCTAAACATATCCAAACTTATCTAAAAAATACCCAACATTTATATGCTTGCAATTTGTTAAAAGCTTACTGTAAGTGAGACACATCGTGCCTTTTCACTTATATATCTTAAAAAGCCCGTGACGAGGATTGAACTCGTGACCTCACCCTTACCAAGGGTGTGCTCTACCACTGAGCTACACGGGCAGTTTCTAGTAAACAGGGATAATATAAAAGACAAAAAAAATATTTTGACTTTTGACTTTTGTTTGTGGTGGGCCGAGCTGGATTTGAACCAGCGTAGGCATAGCCAGCGGATTTACAGTCCGCCCCCATTAACCACTCGGGCATCGACCCATGAAGTCACAACCACCTATTATATCAAATATTTTGCCGAATGCAAACTATAGAAGAAAAATTTTGTAACACTCTTAAGATACCTCAAACTAAGTATTTTGATTCGAAGAAAACAAGATTGAGTAAGTTAGGCACAATACATAAGATTGTTCAGTTTCACTCTCAGTTGAGCTGTACTCACTTGACTACATAAGCAACGTGGAGAGCCCACCAAATTAGGAAGACAATACTACCAAGAGTAATTATTGCTGAGATAGCTACTATCTTTGGTTTGTCAGCTCCCTCAAATTTCATAATACCACGGTTGAGATCGGACATAATATCTCTGTTTTGAGCGTTAATATAAATGATTATAGTTCTAGATTAGCATGAATTCCCAGGCATGACACATCCACATCTCCATAACTCTGATTTCTTTGCTCTACAAAACTAATGGGATGAAGTAGTCACCACTGAAGACTCAACTTAATAGAATAGAATAACAGACATTATTACTCTCCCTTACCAACCAATTGACGGATTGAAAGCAAGCCCTATTAAATAGTTGATGGTTGGTGGTAAAAATAATAACTACTAAAAAATGACCATATTTTCTGCCTATATTCACATTCCTTTTTGTCGCCGAAGATGCTACTATTGTGACTTTCCTATCACTGTATTGGGAGAGAATGCTACTTCTCAAACCTCTCCTTGGATTAAAGAATATATTGATGTACTGTGTCAGGAAATCTTGATAACTCCTCCAATCGATAATTCTGCATTGCAGACAGTCTTTTTTGGTGGTGGAACTCCTTCTCTTCTTCCGGTGTCAGAATTAGGACGAATTTTAGATACTTTAGCCCAACATTTTGGAATTGCTCAAAATGCAGAAATTTCCCTAGAGATCGATCCAGGCACTTTTACTAGATCACAACTGAAAGGATACCAAAGTTTGGGGGTCAATCGAGTTAGCTTAGGAGTGCAAGCATTTCAGGAGAGCTTATTACAAGTCTGTGGGCGATCGCATTCTGTTAGTGACATCTTCGATGCTATAGACTTAATTCACCAAGTAGATATATCTAATTGGAGTATCGACTTAATTTCCGGTTTACCCCATCAAACCCTGACAGACTGGGAATTTTCTCTCAACAGTGCTATTGAACTCAGGCCCAAGCATCTTTCTTGCTACGATCTAGTGTTAGAACCAGTGACTGCTTTTGGCAAAAAATATCAGGGAGGGGAAAAACCCTTACCTCCTGATGAAGTCAGTGCCAATATGTATCGGGTGGCATCAAAAATGTTGCAGGATAATGGTTATCTCCATTACGAAATTTCTAACTACGCCCAGGAGGGTTATCGATGTCGCCACAATCAAGTTTATTGGCATAATCAACCTTACTATGGTTTTGGGATGGGTGCTGCTAGTTATGTGCACCAGTTGCGGTTTAATCGTCCTCGCAAGCGTAAAGAGTATTTTGCTTGGGTAGAAAAATTAACTCAAACTAATGGTGCGATCGATCTTCCTCCAGAAAACAATATAGATATACTATTAGAAACTTTAATGCTAGGATTGCGTCTAACTGAAGGTGTAAGTTTGAAGAAAATTAGCGAGCAATTTGGAGATGGAGTAGTAAAGCAAATCGTTACTTGCATGAGCTCCTATGTCGATCTAGGTTGGGTGGTTATGAGTGAAGATGGTGATGATCTCAAATTAACCGATCCCGAAGGTTTTCTATATTCTAATGTAGTTTTGTCGGCGTTATTTGCCCAATTTTAAGCTAAATAAGTAACTAAATCAGGCGATCGCACCTTATCATTGATTGATTTGTGCTCTTTCGGCGAGTCTTGCTTTTCTGGCACTTTTACCAAACAAGACAAATCCGGCAATTAACCAGAAGGCTAATAAGATTGCCGTTAGCACTAAAATAGCCCCAGAACCAAATTGAACAATTAACGCAGGTGCTGCTGCTGTGAACAATCCCCCTCCCACAATCGGTTCAAAAAATAGTTGTTTGTAAGCAAAACTTTCAAACGCTCCCGATTTATTTTCCGGATCGACCATTCTCAACAGTAAAATTCCAGTTGCTGTTACCCCCATCGATTGCCCCATATCTCCAATTCCTCGCTCAAACCAGTAGGAAGGGATCAGCCTGGGAGCCAAATAGACGAAGGCAAAAATATTCCAAACTATTCCGGCAATACTTAAAATCAGAAACGGTCCCAAGTTGCTACCTAATACCTTTAAGGAGATAGAAGCTAGAGCACTCACTACTACAATATCCAAAGCTAACCCAGCTAAATTATCCATCAGACGACGAATAATCAGCGCACCCAGTCCTAATTTTCGCAAAATTAATTGAACGATAATCCCCCCAACTAGCGTCATCGGAAACAGAGGAACATAAACCATCAGTTCAACTCCAGTTTTCCCCCAAGTTAAAGATTCAATGCCGACTAATGCTTTGAGAATCAACCAACCAATGGTAACCGCTAACCCCACAAAGCCAAAGTTGAGAGATAACGGATCGATCAGTAAATTTTGCATCAGTTGCGCCCTTTTGAGCTCTACGATTTGTGGGTCACTTTCGGGAGTTGCTTCTCCTAAAATTCCCTCGTACTCAGGGAGATGTTGACCTTCTGTTTGGAAAGTTTGAATATATCCTTTCTTCCTGCCCCAGTTTGACAAGAATGTTCCGGCAACAATTCCGGAAATAATTCCTATGGTTGCCAATCCTAATGCCAAATCTCGGCCTTCAGGAAAGTTAAGATTGGCAAAGGTATCCTGCATACCCGCAGCCGTTCCATGTCCTCCTTCAAAAGCGACTTCAATTAAGGCTCCTGCTGCAGGATTGATATTAAAGAAGGGAACTAATATCAACATGGTAAGGGCAATGCCAATTACATATTGTCCCCAGGCCAAACTTTGACCAAAAACAACTTGCGGCGCGGCTTTTCGCCAAATTTCTTGGGGTTTAGGAATAGTTTCACCCAGAAATAAGGCAGCAAAAACAATATTAATAAATACGCTTGGTGCTTGTTGCCAAACGGCACGAATGGGTTCGGAAAAAAGTCCCTGGGCAAGAATTAAATTATCTCCTCCGAAAGAGGAGACAATCGCTCCTAAAACTTCTGGTCCTAATAACAGAGCAAGCACTCCAGCCACGACAGATTCAGGAAGGTACAATTGTTGAATCCATCTCACTTGTTGTTGAATCAATCGCCCAATCAGGATTAAAATTCCAATGAGGATAAAGGCGAAAAAAACGTCTTTTAGAGTAAACATGATCGATGGTAATTAATGTTAATAGAGCGATAAATCCTATTACCCATTTTATGAAGGAATAATCCAAAATCTAAAATCTAAAATCTAAAATCGTATTGTCTTTCTACTCATTTTCTGATAAAAACTCTACTCCTTGATATAGCCTTTTAAATTCAATTTGTATATCCACTATAGACAAGGATAAAACTGCCTCTTCCCCCTCATATTCAGTTAATAACCATTTACCATCAGAGGTTTTCGTATATTGCATAACATAATATCTTTCTTGCTCAATGAGAATATATTCTTTAAACTCCTGAATCGAGCGATAATAGAGAAACTTATCCCCTTGGTCATAATTTTTAGTTGATTTTGACAAAACCTCGACAATTAAAGCGGGATTTGTGACGACGGTTTTTCTGTTGCCCTCATAAATCGGTTCTCCCTCAATTACCATCACATCAGGATAAGTTGCTTGTCGATAACGAGGTATCCATAGTTTCACATCACTGCCAAAGATTTTATAATTTTGGTTGTTTAAAGCTAACCTGAAATAAAAGTAAAAATTGCCAGCAATTTGACTGTGATCCGTTGTTCCTCCCACCATGAGCACAATCTCTCCATCTCGATATTCATGTTTATCTTCTGCGGCTTCCTCTATTTCCAAATATTCCTCTAATGTATAAGAACGTTTATCTGTTTCTAATAACATACGCGCTTTGCCTCCCTATTCTCTTATCATAGGTTGTTTTGAGGATAACAGGCGATCGCATTGTGTATTTATCGATGAAGTTGGAAAGGAGGGGAGATTTTGACGACTAGTAGCAATTTGTAGGGTGGGCATTGCCATGCCAAAGTTAATGGTATATTATTTTAATCTTTAGGAATAGCAATGCCCACCAAAACCTATTCTAATCATCATAATGCTGCTCAACATTTACTCTCCAACCTGTGCCGCAATCTGAGTAAAATCAGGCAGTTGAGGATGCTTTTTGCCACAAATACATCCCCAATCTAGCTCATATTTTCCTTGTTTTACCCATTGATGAAAACTCGAATAATTCCATAAATGAGGACAAGTTACTAATCCATGTTTAACCGGATTATAGTGTATGTAGTCTAAATGCTTTTCTAATTCCATTTCATTGCTAATTGTATGCTCCCAAAATCTGCGCTGCCAAACATCACTTTCAAGGGTGTTTACGACGAGATTGAGAAATATTTTGAGGTTTATTTTTTCGACCCCGCAAAGACCATGTAAATAAAACCTTGAGACGAGAAACTCGTTGAGAGTAATTAGTATCTTGTAATGGAAGTGTCCACAAAAAATGAATATGATCGGGTAAAACAACAGCTCTTATGATATCAAACGGTTTTTCTCGACGCATTTGAGCAGTAGCTTCACGTAAACGAGATATATTTTCTGGATTACTAAAGAGTGGTTGACGTTGGTAGGTAACTAAAGTGAGAAAGATAGTCGCACTTGGTAGATAAAGACGTCGGTATTCGGGCATATTTAAAGAGCTTTGGTGGGCATTGTTGATGATTATTTGTTGATTAGCATTATAATTTAAACTAACAATGCCCACCCTACGATAGCTGAACTTTTTTTTCATGATTCGTTCATTCGACTCGTCAATTTAAGAAATAAGCTTTGTATCACAAGAACGTCTCCGGCGATCGCCGCTAAGTTTGCTTCAATATTGATTAATGAGGTTTGAGAGAAAATGGATGGTGAAGTGATGCTAATGATATGAAGATCAAGAAAATAAGGAAAACTAGGTATGTCTGATGATAAGTCAGGAAATCAAGAAAACAAACAATCTTCTAACTTGAATTCATCTCCTTTTAAAGATGAAAAAAAAGCAGCTCGTAAATGGATAGAAGGTAGTGCCAAAAATTTTATTCGTTGGATGCCATTGGGAGGAAGTGGAGGATTACTTCTTAATTTTTTATTTCAACAAGAATGGGTTTCAGCTTTAATTTCTTTTCCGGCCACAATTTTAACTGTTATTTGGGCTGCTTATTCGGAAAGTGTTTTAACTAGATTTTCAGAAATCTATCAAGAAAGAGGAAGACAAGATGTTGATTCTTTTATGGCATGGATGGAAAAAACAGATAAAGTAATTAAAGAAACAATTAAATGGCAATTAGCAGGAGTAGAAGCTAAATATTTACAATGTCAGGGTGATGCTTGTGTTTATTACACTACAGAAGGCACTAGCAGTATTTTTAAACCTTTGCTTAAGGATGTTTTTGTCCCTTTAGAATTGAGTGGTGAGTTTATCCGAGATGTTACAGGAGAAAATATACCTAATCCTCGTGGTTATCAATGGGATAAGCAATTAGTTAAATTGATGAGTCAAAAAGATGGTTTAACTATTTGGGATGTTTTAAAAAGAGCACCAGAAAATGCTGCTTATCGTACTTTAGCTATTTTGGCATGGGGCGGTTATGGTAAAACTACTTTACTGCGTCATATTACTTACACCTATTCTCAAAAGAAACTAAGGTGTGGCGTACCCAAATTTTTGCCTGTATTGCTTTTATTACGAAAATGGCAAACTCTTATTGCAGAAGAAAAACCTGATTTAGTCACTTTAATTGAAAAATATCATATTCCTTCTCTTCCTCAAGGAAATAACTTAAAACGTCCGCCCAATTGGGCAAAAAATCTGTTAAATCAAAACAAGATGTTAATCATGTTTGATGGTTTTGATGAGGTAAAGGAAGAATGGCGAGAGTCTGTGGGGGAATGGATAGCACAGATGATGGAAAATTATTCATCAACTTATTTTATTTTAACTTCTAGACCTGCGGGTTATAAAAGTTATAAAGCAGAAAATCAACCGAATATTTTACGACTCAAGGCATTTAATGAAGCTCAAAGAGAAAGGTTTATTAATCAATGGTATCTCAGCCGAGAACGTCACATTAGTGCTGAACCTGATCATTCATCGGTTACTATAACGGCACGGCAAAAATCAGCTAATTTAGTGCAACAATTACAAGAAAGAGAAGAGTTAAATGATTTAGCCAAAAATCCTTTACTCTTAAATATGATTGTAAATTTACATAGTGTAGCTCAATTCGATACTACCGATTACCAACGAAAAATTCAACTACCTCAAAGAAGAAGTGAACTCTATCGAGAGATTTTCCGGTTGCAATTGGGAGATAGACCTTTAGTTAAGCAAATTTCAATGTGTCTTGCTCCTGATAAATCACAACAAATTTTACAAACTTTAGCTTTGTATATGGTACAAGAAAATCAACCAGAAATCGAGGAACAATTATTGATTAATCAACTGGAAAGAATAATTAGTCAACTGCAAAAAGAACAAGTATTAGATGAAGCTGTAGATGTGGCTAAATTTCTGGAACAAATGATTGATGTTAGTGAGTTATTAGTCAAAAAAGATAAAAATTATGAATTTGCTCATCTCAGTTTTCAAGGTTATTTAGCAGCCAAAGAAATTATCAAAACTCAACAGGAAAATTTATTAGTTAACAATTGGCAAAATTCATGGTGGCGGGAAACAATTTTACTTTATTCAGCACAAGTTAATCCTAATAATTTACTGAGACAATTAATTAATATTCGTACAAAAGAAGCAGTAACTTTAGCCTTAAGATGTATCGAAGAAACCCCCCGTAAAATTGAGGCAGAAGTGGAAGAAGAGTTAGAGAATATAGAAACAAAGGTTAGTAATTTGTTGTTTCAAAAGCTAGAAGAATATCTAAGAAATGGACAATGGCGAGAAGCAGATGAAGAAACAGCAAAGTTAATGACTCAGATAGGAGATAAGGATGAAAAAGGATATTTAAATTTAGATGATATAAAGAATTTTCCTTGCGAAGAATTACAAATTATTAATGATTTATGGGTTTATAATAGTGAAGGTAAATTTGGCTTTACAGTACAAAAACAAATCTGGCTTGACTGTGGAGGCAAAATAGGCGATGATGAATATGAACCTTACAAAAAATTTGCTGAACAAGTGAGATGGTATAACCGAGAAACAGGCAAATGGTACGATGACATTACCTATGAAGGAGTGATGAGAAGGCAAACGCCTATGGGACATCTACCGTATTGTTGGCATAACGCTCCGGCAACGAGGATCATTTCCCGATGGACTTGGTACAAATATATATTAAATCTCTTTTTTTGCACAGAGGCTTGTAGATTTTAGTATATAAAGGTTGTGAAGATTTGTCAAGAGGTTACTCGCTTCGCTCAAAGTCAAAACTCAAAAGTCAAAACTCAAAAGAAATTAATAGTCAAACAAGTCAGTAAGATGGAAAGAATAACAGAAAGAACTTTTAAATTTGCGAGTAGGATATATAAGCTTTGTAAGAAGTTACAGGAATTAGATGATTACACCGATAAACTATTAGTCAGTACAGTAGGGTGCGTTAGGCACGTCCTTTTTGTATCCCAATCTACTAGCCAATGGCTATTTGTGCCGTAACGCACCGCCCCTAACTCTGGCTCTGGCAACGGTGCGTTACGACGGATTATTAGCTCCAAGTCATAACAAAGATTATCCCCGTCTAACGCACCCTACCTAATGCTGCCTTAGGATTAGCATGAATGTAGCGAAGGGTATTCAACGCCCGTTGATAATCATCTTTGGGAAAACCACTGCTAAAGTATCGTTTCTCCCAGAAATGTCCAGTGCATTATCTTCGGTAAATCCTCTGGGTGTGCTGGTTTCAGCAAGTAGTGGACATGATTCGACATGATGCACAGAGCATACAGCTTGAAGTTGAATTTGGCGCACCGCGAAGCGGATCTCTTCGAGATCGCCTTTTTGAGAGCATACAAAAACACCTGACGGCATTCATGGCGGGTTAGGCGAAACTCCCGATTATTACAACGGGTAGTAATATGGTAGCAATAATCAGGTTTGAGGATACGGAGTTGGCGTGGCATCTAAGTACTTAAACAAAATTATTTGTATATTTACTCTGGGGTTATATTCCCTTTTGCCTCTTGCCTAACAAACACAAAATGTTAAATTAATTTTGCACAGCAAGGGCTAAAGCCCAACTACGAACCTAATTTTATTAAGGGCGTTCTACCTTGGTGACAATAGTAACAGCGATCATATTTGGCTCAGTGGTGATAATTCGTTGTGTTACTAGTGAATGTTGAGACTGAAAAAGAGAGACATGATCTGTATCAAAGATATACAGACTCACTCTTAATCCTCCTCAGCATCTAGTTGACGATAATATTCCTGCATATTCTCATCAATTTCACGGCGATAGGATTTAATATCTGCTAATACATCCTCAAAATCAGGGTCATCTTTAAACATACCCGCAAATTTCATCCAAGGATGTTCAGATTGGGGAATTTCAATCTCAAGGGAGACAATTTCTGTATTCTGCAAACGGTTAGTTAATAAGTGACGTAGCTTATTGAGAGCTTCTTCTTTAGTCGCACCCTTCACTTTACAATCTTGCCACTCTAATACTGTCGCACTAACTTGTCCTTTTGGTTGATGTTCTATCAGTACCTTATAACTGTGTTTAGTAAACAGAGGGGGAGTTATAGTATTTGAATCAGCACTCATGAATTAAAGTATGGTTAATTTAGCTTGATAGCTTCATTTTAATTTAGTTTTGGGTTAAAAATAAAATGAAACCTCACATCATCCAACATTAGTAAGTATCCCACAGAGGGCGATCGCTTTTAGGCAATAGTTACTGCTGAAGTAGATTAAGATGAGTGCGATCACCTTTACACAAATTGACCTATGATATATAGATCTATAGTAGTCATGCTCACTGGCGAAATTGCATGAAAAAGACAAAAAAGCAAACAGCTACAGCTAACAAAATCAAAAAATGGGTACAAACTGCCAAAGAAGCTGAACAAGGTCGATTTGCCATCTCTATTACGCGCTTAACCAGCATTAAAAGTATTTGTCAGCAAGATGAAATTGCTGCAGAGCAGTTTGCTCTCCTAGTTAGCAATCAGAATTAAATAAGATGTTTTTAAAACGAATCCCATCCTACCCCGCACCAGCAAGAATAGGTCTTTTTATCCTAACTTTGCTTACTATCTGGTTGCCTTTTTTAATACCTATTTACTTATTATTAATTCTGAATTCTGCACTCTGCATTCTGCATTTTCCTTCACTCCCATTCTTCCAATTGTGCCCAATAGTTTTGCCAGATGCGATTAAATTGCCCTTTATGTCGCTCAAAATTAGCAGCGACAAGAATTAAAGTTATTCCAGAGATAAAACTTATTACCCATTTCAAGAAAGAATAAAGAAATATTAAAAAAATCAACTGATAGAAAACTGTCAGGAGAAAACTGATAGTCCCGACAGACAAGAAAGCTCTGATTTGTGTAATTAATCCTGCGATCATAAACCCTAAACTAATCACAATGGGCACTAAACCTAAATTTGTCTCCTGATGAAATAAAAAAGCGAATAAACAAATAATTCCACTACCTAAAAGGCGAAAATAATGGCGCTCGGAATTATGAGGAGGGTTTTTGTAAAAAGGATCGACTTGGGCAACATAAATAAAAATTAATCCTGCTAAGATAGCATACCAGAGAGGATCGTCAAATTGACTTTGCCATAACCAGCGACCGAGCGCCCAACTAACTAGTAAGTAACTAAAGTAGCTCCAACGTATATTTCCCTGACTAATACTAATTTGGAGGTAAAATATTGCTACCATTACTAAGCTAAGAAAAGAAATATCTTGCCAAGTTATTAATACCATTAATCCTGGAATACCAAGAGAAATACGCTGCCAAACTTGAGCTTTCCATCCTAAATTTTCCCAAGGTATTTGATAAATTGCCAAAGCAAAAATAGTAAAAATAATCACATTGTAGGCATCTAAAAAAGCTAATTGACTGAAAATTAATCTAGTATAAATTAAAGTACTAAATATTTGTGTCATACCTAAATAAACCCATAAATCTTTATATTTGTTAGCACTTGAACTAGATGTTTCTGGATCGGTATGTCTTGCTTGCAGAATGCCGTAAGTAGCTAAAAGCAGAGTAATAACTAAGCCAATAGGTGTTAATTTTGGTTGAGAGGATAAAAAGATAAATTGTGGTAAAGCCGTCCCAGTAGCCCGAATTAGAGTAGCTAAAGCCCAGTGTATATGAGCGATAAGATGTATTTCCAGCCGAGGAATACGAAAAATAGTTGTTTTATTTTTTAGATGCAACCACCAAGCAAAAAGACGATAACTAAAGGCGAAAAAAGCATTAACAATAGCGAGGAGAGTACAAGCATCAACTATATTTTTCTCTGGGCTTTGGAGAACTTGATAAATAACTAATTCATAAACAGCGAGGGAAATACCTGCAATTGAAAGATATGTAATAGTTTTTTCTCGGGAGCGAAAATAACCTACTCCTATACCGATCGTAGCTGCCCCAAAAGTAATTAATCCCGTGTAAACATTCAAGTAATTTATTCTTAAATAAATAGCCATTAAAGCATACACTAAAGGTGAGATAGAAATAGTATGAATATAAGGATGATTTTTAATTCTGTTGAGGATAAACAAACCAAGTAAACCTAGAGCAATATTAGCTACAGCAAGCTCTAAACGAGAAGCTTGGATTAATAAAAATATTTCGATTAGACAAATTTCTATAGCCCAAGTGACACCGTAAACCACCCCATAATTAGGTTTATGTTGATAGCGAATAATCATCACTCCAGCAATTAATACGGATGATAACATCAATTCCCACTGAGGAGATAAGGGCTTTTGTAGCAGATAGCCTAAAGTAATAATAATTAACTTTAAGCTAGAAAGAAAAATTGCCCAACCATTAGCAACTTTGACATATAACTTAAGTAAATTATCAGAAGTATTTTTAAAGAGAATCGGCAATAACCATAAGCAAATAATGGCGATCGCTCCTACGATAAACCAACCTCCTAAAGATATTTTTCCCCAGAGTAAAGCTATTACTAAACCAAAGGCAAAAACGAAATTAATTCCAGCTAACAAACTAAAAGGAAAATAGTAAGTATTGATAATCATTAAAACTGTAGCTGTACTGAGGCTAACTAATCTCAATACCGGATGAGTGAGAGTTAAAGATTGTACCAAAATTAGACCAACACAACTCAATGAGGCTGCCAAAATTCTTCGCTTATTTTCATTTATACTACTTACGATAGTTAAAGATAAAGGAATAAGTAACCATAAAACATTCCCATAATTGTTATGATTATCAAATAAGAGAAACTCTGATTTATACCAGAATAAAACATAACTGATACTAGCAAGAATTAAACCAAAATACCAACAGCTATCATACCAATATTTATACCAATTGAAACATAATTTAACCCGAACACTTATTAGTAATTCTCCTGTACTTAAACCAAGCAAAATTATTGCCCATGACTGCTGATTTAAATCGGGTAATAAATAATTAACAGTAGTAATAATTGCCCCTAAACCTAATAAATGAGCGATGTAAATAAAAGGTATTCTCAGAAATTGAGATCGATAAGCAATATAAACATAAGTAACTGTGGAAAGAAACAAATTTATAGATCTTAACAAAGGGTTAAATAAACCAACAATAATTAAAATTAAGCTTAATATTAGAGTTAAATACTCACCTGACAAAGCCAACTTAACTTTGTTTTTATGGTATAACCAACCCGTAAAAGTAACCCAGATTGCTAAATAAGGAAATACTGTTATACTTAATAAACTAAGAGGCTCGTCATGAGAATCAGTTAATCTTAATAACCATAGATAATCATCTAATCGCGAACTTTGAGGAATAAGAAATTCAATTAAACAATAGATTTGAATGCCAATAATAAAGAGGGCAAATACATCACACTTTAACCAATAATTTGTTAATCTTTTGTAGAAAAAATATAAAGCTAATAAACTAACTACTGTAGCTTGCCAAATAACTTGCGTTACCGAAACTGCCCAACCACTAAGTAAAAATATACCTCCTAAAAGCTGTAAAATATTACCAACTATTTTATTGTCATCAAAACTCGATTCACTATCTAGTTCGGGAAAAGATAATTCTGTCAATATCCAACCACAAAAACCAATCAATAAACCTAAATATGCCCAAGGTAATTCTTCAATAAAAATAGCTCTAATTAGAATAGTAACTAAAGCAGAAAAAATAAACAATTTTCCTGTTTTTTGCTTGATAAAAAAGAAAACAATTCCAATGGTAAAAATACCACCATATATAGCAACCAAAATGAAATTATTGATTGACCAACCTATCTGCAGATAACTTAAAATCAGAAAATTAATTGTAATAGCTAGACTCTGTTGAGATCTAGTTTCTAGAAAGTAAATAGCGGAAAGAGAAAATAAGGCGATCGCCCCTAGTAACCATTGCCAAATATTACCTACCCAAACAAAAGTATCCAGAGCCCAAAAATTAACCGGTATTAACAAAAAGCTAATCGCTCTAAGAGTTTGAGAAGTTAAAACTAAATTATCCTGTTTATTGGCCCAGAAACTAGCCCACCAGAAACCAATAGTATAGGTAAGTAAAATTAAATATTGTATCCAGTCTGGGGCTTTTTCCCATTGAGTTGCAGCTAAAACTCTTGAAGATGCTACTACTAAAATAACTCCTAAAAATAACAGCCATCTAACACTTAATTCTTCCTTAAATCTTTGCCATAATTGCAGCGAAATACCTACTCTTTTTGTAACAATCGTTTTTGTTTCTTCTGCGGTTGACTCTAATTCAGTTTCCTTTACAGGAGTAACAACTGGTATAGGAATAGATATATCAGGTATAGCGCAAGTTAAATGAGTTTCACATATTTGCCTAAGCTGTCTTTCACTAATTAGTCCTAAATTCAACCAAACATCTAACCCTTTAAGTAATTCTGAGTTGTCAGAATTAACATTAATGTTAATCTGTACTTCACTGTCATTGTTGTACATTAGTTCTGTTTACGATATTGATGATCTCAGAAACTCTGACAAAAAGATATTCAAGAATTAAGTTGAACCTGTCAACTCCTGTGTAGAATATAAAGATGTTTATTAATTGAGTCTTCTATTTAGATATTTATTTTATATGTTCGGCAAAATTTCTTTAGCTTCTGTAGGTTTAGTGGTTGGTTCTCTGTTAACGGTAGTCGGTTTTATTGCTTATGCTACTGAGAATGCGACCTTAAATCTAGCAGGGTTTTTTTATGGTATTCCTATCCTACTCGGAGGTCTCGCTCTCAAAGCAGCGGAATTGAAACCGATTCCTTTTACTCAACCTACTCCTGATGATATCTTAGCCTTGAGAGAAAAACAAGCTACCCCAACCCAAAATCAACTTCGCAAAGATGTTACCCGTTATCGTTATGGGCAAGAAGCACATTTAGATGAGTCTTTAGAGCGTGTTGGTTTAAGTCCTACTGACGAAGAAAGACCTATTTTAACGGGAATCTGGGAAACGAAGACTAATGAGGCTTACACTCTAATGTTTGAGTTCGATTCTCCTTTGATTAGTTTTGATACTTGGAAGGATAAACAAGAGAAGATCGCCAAATTTTTTGGCCCAGGAATTAGAGCAGAAATAACCCAACCAGAGGAAAGTAAAATTCAGCTTGCTTTAGTTGCTTCACCTGAGAATGTTTGATTATTTCATCCTGAGAATTATTTAAGCCAAGAGTCGCTATCAACCAATATATAATTGATACTAGACGATATGGCTGTGTTTTGCATCTAGATATTAAGGATGGAAAAATTTGGATTCAATATGATGGTACGGAAATTGGCGTAGCAGATGAGTTAGTAAAATTAGGAATACCAAAAGAAGATATTGTCTTAGCTTTTCACGAACCTTTACTGAGACAATATACAGGTTTTGCTATTAAGTAGTAATCATCATAATGGGTTGATTATTGATTGTTGATTGTTAGTGAGTTGCTGCTAAAATAAAATATGAATAAACTTTTGATTACAGGTGTAAGTGGATTTTTAGGATGGCATCTTGCTCAGATAGCGCGAGAAAAATGGCAGGTTTATGGAACTTATTTTACTCATGCTTTAGATGTTCCTAATATTAATTTAATTAAAATTGATCTGAGAGATTTAACTATATTAAAACAACTTTTTGAAACTATTAAGCCTGATGCGGTTATTCATACTGCTGCCTATTCTCAGCCTAATTTTTGTCAAAATCATCCTGAAGAATCTTACTCTATCAATGTCACCGTTTCCGAAAATATTGCTGATTTATGTGCTGGATATAATATCCCTTGTGTTTTTACTTCCACCGATTTAGTTTTTGATGGTTTAAACGCTCCTTATCAAGAAAAAGATCCAGTTTCTCCTCTGAGTATATATGGTGAACATAAGGCGATCGCTGAACAAAGAATGTTAGCAATTTATCCCCAAACTACGGTTTGTAGAATGCCGTTAATGTTCGGTGCCGCTACTCCCGTAGCTAAGAGTTTTATGCAAACTTTTTTCCAAATAATCCAAGAAAATAAAGAATTATCTTTATTTATTGATGAATTTAGAACACCTGTAAGTGCCAATACAGCAGCAAAAGGTCTATTATTGGTACTAAAAAAAAATATTTCAGGGATTATTCATTTAGGAGGAAAAGAAAAAATTTCTCGCTATCAATTTGGACTATTAATGGCAGAAATATTTAATTTGTCTGTTGCTAAAATTACTCCCTGCTCCCAAAAAGATATCTCTATGGCAGCCCCAAAACCTTCTGATGTTTCATTAAATAGTACTCTCGCTTTTTCTCTAGGGTATCAACCATTATCTATGAGGGAAGAATTAGTTCATTTAAGAGAGAAAATTTAAAAAATTATTGACAAATAAAAAAGAAGGCTAGAATAATGTATAGTTTTTTTTGAATAGGAGGTTTCTATGGCTATAGGTGGTATAGTAGATGGAGTATGTCTTTTGACAGAGGGAAATGATGGAAGTCCTTCTCGACCTCTTGAACTTGATTCGTTGAGAAGATACGTTCCCTCCACTCCTGTGCGCGCTTTAGCAGGTGATGATATCGTCATCGGAAGTACTCAATTCATCGAAGGAGCTTTTGCGTCTAATGATATAAATGGAAATCAGGGAAGGGATAATCTAACTGGAGGACCAGGTTTTGATAGTTTACATGGTGGGCAAGACAATGATCTAATCCAGGGACTAGCGGATAATGATAGCTTGTTTGGCGACAGAGGAGCAGATACCCTTGACGGAGGTAATGGGATCGATAGTATCAGAGGTGGAGAAGAAGACGATGTAATTTTCGGAGCATTGGATGATGATAGATTGTTTGGCGAAGAAGGAGCAGATACCATTGACGGAGGAGATGGAAACGATGTTTTACGAGGGGGAAAAGAAGGCGATGAACTTCTCGGAGGATTTGGTGATGACCGATTATCAGGTGATTTTGGGGCGGATACTCTGATTGGAGGTGCTGGCGAAGATCAATTTGTCTTAAGAGTAGATGCCAATCCTGAGTTAAACTTAGATAATGGATCTAGGGATCTATCGGAAGTAGATTTAATTATCGACTTTGTCTTTAATCCCTTTACTCCAAGCGATCAACCACCCGAGCAACTTGTAATGCCGAACACTTTTTCTGGAGAAGTTACTCTGGTAACATCTATCAATAATAGAGACTTGGATGTAGATGATGACGGCTTTACAGACGGAGCTCTTCAATTTGGGGATGAGGGCAAATTCTACGGTGTTATTTCCAATATCGTAGCATCAGGGGTTACTGAGCAGAATTTAGATGAGGCTATAATATACGAAAATGAAGGTGCAAGTGCTATCCTGGAATCTATGTAACAAGATTTTTTTCGGTTCAATCTTGGCATATAATTTATTTATCAGAATCGGACGGGAAGACCCACACTAAAACCTTGGAAAGCGTGATGGGATGAAAGTCCGGGCTGTACTATAATAGACAAAGTTGGGTTGGGCGTCACCTAACTATAAAACGCCGCCGTAACCAATCGGAGGAAGCCGCCGCTAAAGTCGTAGACTTTAGCGTGTGGAGTACGTCACATTGGTCTAGTTTGGGTTAACTGATATGGCAAAAGCAATTTGGAATGGTGCTGTTTTAGCGGAAAGTGACAACTGTGAAATTGTGGAGGGTAATTATTATTTTCCTCCTGATGCTATTGATCAAGAATACTTTAAAGAAAGTGATACTCATACCACTTGTTCCTGGAAAGGGGTAGCAAGTTACTACACCATTGAAGTCAATGGAGAGCAAAATAAAGACGCTGCTTGGTATTATCCAGAACCGAAAGAAAAAGCCAAAAATATTCAGGATTATATTGCTTTTTGGCGTGGTGTCAAAGTCGAACCCTAAAATTAACTAATAGTTAGCGGTTAGTGGTTAGTCGTTAGTCGTTAATCTTTCAACAACCATCAACCATCAACTATCAACATCCTAATCAGGTAAATCAATAAACACTCTATCTCCCGTTAATAAGCCTCCCAAAATTTGAGTTTTATCCTCTACCGTAATACCAATAGTCACAGGTTTAAATTGAGGTTGATTATTTGGATCTACTATCATTATTCCAGTTTCTCCTTTTTCCGTGACGATCGCCACTGTCGGCACAACAATGGCATTACTGAGTGTTTGGCCTAAAAATATAACATCGACATTCATCTTGGAACGCAATTTATCTTGGCCGGTTGATAAACCAATAGTCACCTCAAAAGAAGTTACATTTTGCTCAATAATAGCTTCTGGAGCAATTTTTTTCACTACTCCTTGAAAGGTTAAATCTGGATAAGCATCAGCCACAATATTGACTGGTTGTCCTATTTTTAACTGACTTAGATCTATTTCTGGAACTTTGGCGATTATTTCTAATCCTTTTGCCAAGGCAACGATGGATGTAGAAGTAGCAGAAACCGTACTAGATGCTGAAGTAGTAGGAGTCACAAAAGCACCTTCAGTGGCATACTTTTGAGTCACAATACCATCAAAAGGAGCTTTAATAAAAGTATCTTGAAATCTAACTCTGGCTATTTCTAAATTTGCTTTCGCTGCTTGTATATTTGCTTCTAGGCGAGCTATTTCCGCTTTTCCACTATGTTTTCTTTGCTCTAAAGAGATTTTAGCTTCAGCAGCAGCAGCCTTGAGTCTTTCGATTTCCGGTGACTCTGTGCTTTTTAACTGTTCTAGACGTTGTAAAGTCTCTTGAAGACGTGCTTGTGCCTTAAGATATTCATTAACAATTTCATCGTAGCTATCTTTAGAAATTGCTCCTTCTTTCATCAAATTTAGATTGCGCTGTGCTTGATTTTTGGATAGCTGTAGACTAGCTTCTGTTTCTCGCAACTGAGCCCTAGTTTGCTCAATTTGTCGAGGAATTCTTTGTTTGGCTTCTTCTAAACGAGCCAATGCTTGGGCTAGTTGGGCTGATAATACTTGGATATCTCCTTGGAGATTTACCTTTGCTTCTTGTAGAGATGCTTCAGCTTGCTTTACCTTCGCTTCAGCTTCCGCCCCTTGAGCATAAAGTTCTCGATTGTCCATAACTGCTAGGGGCTGCCCAGCTTTAACTACCGAACCTTGCTCCACTAACAATTTAGCTAAACGACCGGGATTTTTAGGACTAATATTTACACTCTCAGTTGGTTCAACTGTGCCACTGGCTTGAATTTCTACTATTAAGGTTTGTTCTTTGACTGGTACAGTTAATTGTTCTAATTGGCTTTGAACAGTAGGGCGGTTGATTAAAATATAAGTTGCCGTACCTAAGAATAAAACGCCTCCTGCCATGAGTCCGAAAATCAAAGAAAGAGGGTTAGAAGATTTATTCAGCTTGGTAACTTCCATAAAATAAGTATAATTGCTTAATTATTTTTCAATACTAATATAATAGGGTAGCACTTATATCATTGGTGTCAACTTAAGCCAGAAATAGTTTACCAGTGGTTGAATGCAGAATGCAGAATTCAGAATTCAGAATTATGTAATGAAGTCATCTTCAGATGACTTTAGCTGTGAGCCTTGAACTTGAGTTCAAGGCGGGGTAATGGTTTTAGCTTAAGTTGACACCAGTGCACTTATATGCTGTCATATGCAGATTTTCTTGAGACTAGGATGAACGTTTATCGCGGTCTTGACGACGGCGATCGCGCCATTCTACCGTAGTCAAATAGAGAATCCCTCCACTGACCAAAATCAGTAGTCCCAAGGCGGCGATAAAGAGAACATTAATAATTGGTATAGCTTCCACTGTTTAGAAACCTTTACGACCCCAAACTACCATAGCAATAGACCATGTAAAGAGTCCCAAAACACCAACCCAACCTAAAGTAAGAATATCCATAGTTGTATCTGTCTATCTATTGATGAAAATAACATAGCAATAACAAGTGTACCATGTTTATCGTTAATACAATAATAGTGAGGAAAACGAACCTTCTCAATAAGTCTGGGGGAACTTATTGTCCAGAAAGCATTGGGTGAGATGAAAAGCTGAATAAGATCATCTCGTAATTGCCTCACAAACCATCGCTTCACAAACTAAATTGATTTTGTGAGGAGTGATCGAACTCTCAAACTCAAACCTTAGCACTTTGTGAAGGCAAGCTGAGGTCTAATGATTGAGCTAACCTGCCAGAGATAAATTTTATAGTTCAATAGACAACCTTTATTCTGGGCGGGTTCAGCAATTTGTTATGCCATTAGCAATTATTGATTCTTCTCTGCGCTTGCATCTTTGCTATCGGTAATATTAATATTCTGGCCACCTAAAACAGCAGTAGGAATATCTCTCTGGAGGTGAAAAACGTTAATTTCTTCGCCTCTTGATATAAACCTAAAAATAATATCAGCAATAATTTCAGAGAAAGGAACAATAAATTTAAACAGGCTGATCAAGATCACAAATCTAACGATTGCAGCTAAAGTATCGCCAATAAAGGGAAATAGATACAGGATAGGAGGAATTATCATGTAGAAGATGTATAGACTTAGAAACTTAGCCACTTGGTCTCTGTCACTAAGAGCTTTGTTGATTGTTCTTGATTCAAACTCAACATCTCCCTCTTCATTGTATGGGTGAAGTTTAACATCCTGAATGTCTACCGTGCTTGTAGCAGTAAAACGAATACCTATACTCTGATCTTTTTCTAGCTGACCTATCCTAACTTTGCTTTCGAAGTCTCTAAGTCCTGAGTCAATTTTTTCAACTTTCATTTCCTCCTCTGGCTCTGGCTCGAAAGAGAAATCCAAGATCCTAGTTTTCTCAGGAAACTCAAATCTTATCTCCTGAGATTTAACAACCTTATTACCTGTATTTTCAAGGTTAAACCTTACATCGTATAAATTTTCGATTGCTTCTGAATCATAAAATACCTTGACCCTTTTTCGAACATTTTTTTCAATTTGAATAAGACCATTTTCAATAGAGAGATTATAAGATAGTTTCTTGCCGCTGCCCTTCTTCTTGCCTATTCCTGCTAAGGCGTAACCACTTAAAAATGCTAATACAGCAGACAGAACAGCTACTACAACATTTTGCCAAAAATTAGTATTGAAGAATGAATCAGTGGTTGATTGCAATGGAGATGGCTGCACTATGCGGTTTAATCACCTCAGCCTGAAGAGGGAAAAATCTTACATCTACTACATTAAGGACTTTATCCTATTTCACCTCATCGCAGAAATATGGGGAGTTGCCGAAATCCGCCACTATCCGTCCTATTTAGTAACTGACAAACAAGTTCTGCTTCAACTCAAAATCTCGCTCTCAATGCCTTCTTAACTTTTGGGAAAAACTAACTATCAACTCAAGGATAAACCCTTCCTTTCCACTTACCCCCTTCACCACGCCAATAACGCAAGGCAGAGTCAATAGTCATTAAACTGTATAAAAAAGCGATCGCCGGTAAGCTTAACCCCCACAGTGGTGAAAGTTGATATAGTTTCAGGGTAGGATAATAAGAGATCGCCATTAATAACCAACTTAGCCCAGAAGCGATCGCTACTAAACCATTACCCATCACTATCCCTACTACCAAACCTATAGGAGCAACTAAATAGGTTAAAATCATCCCCAAGATAGTACCTATCAATAACCACACCGAATAATTTAACTGAGTAAAAGCTGTACGGGCGACCATATTCCAGACGGTAGTAAGAGCGAGATAAGGTCTTAAACTGTAAGTAGTGTTAGTCAAACCTAACCAAATAGATCTATTTTCTGGGAGAGTATTTTTTACCTCACTAGCCAAAGTACAGTCATCAATCAAAGCATCTCTTAATACTTGAATGCCGCCAATACGTTGCAAAGCCTCAGCCCGAATTAAAATACAACCTCCTGCGGCGGCTGCTGTTTTCTTCTGCGGATTATTTACCCAAGGAAAAGGATATAATTTTTGAAAGAAAAACACAAAAGCAGGAATTAAAATTTTTTCCCAAAAACTTTTACATCTTAATAAGACCATTAAAGAAACCAAATCTAAATTATCTTTTTCAGCCTTAGTTATTAATTGCTTAAGATTATTACTGTCATGATTAATGTCCGCATCAGTGAAGAGAAAATATTCAGAACTCAAGTTTTCTTGAGCATAATTAATTCCTTGTTGCATGGCCCATAATTTCCCTGTCCATCTAGCCGGTAAAGGTTGACCATTAATAATGATTAACTGATTCTCTCGATGGCTTTTTTTAGCTATTTGCTCAGCAATTTTACCTGTATTATCTGTACTTTGATCGTCAATTAAAATTATCTTAAATTCTTGGTCATAGTCCTGATTGAGCAGAGAATTTAAACTTATTGGTAAAGCTTCAGCTTCATTTCTAGCGGGAATAATGACTGAAACTTGAGGATTTTTGCTCAATTTATGCTCATTACTACTTAAATACTGATTTGCCCACCAAAATTGACCTCTAAAAAGTATTAGATATATCCATATTACTAACGAAAAACAAGTAATTATTAATATTAACATAATCAATTAATATTTATTTTCTATTTTAGTAGTACAGTAAAGCGTAAATCCTACATCCATTCAAAAAAATAAAATTCTGCTCACAAAATACTTTTGGTTACAGAGCACAGCGGTGCCAGTTGCCTCGCAACCAAACAAAAGCATTAATCATTTATTATTTGTTTTTCTACTCAAACAATAAAAAGTTAAAGCAGTATGAGCGTAAACTCTCGTGGAAGTTAATTCTAATCCACCTATTAGCGTATTTTGCCACATTTGTGGATTATGTTCAACTGCAATTTCTCCTTCTAATTGTAATAAATTATAGCTAACAATCGCATCTAAAACTGGTTGATATAAATTGCTAGAATAAGGAGGATCGAAATAAATTAAATCAAACTTTTCTCCTAGTAAACTTTTTAATTTTGAACGTACATCACCCCGCAAAACTTGATATTTTTGTGCAGAACTAGCTACTTTTTGCCAATTATGTTTGATAATACCACAAGCACTATATGATTTTTCAATGCCAATAACCTCACTTGCACCCCGACACAAAGCTTCTGCTCCCATTGAGCCATTTCCGGCACAAAGATCTAACCAATGAGCTCCAACAATTTTAGTTTGCCAAATATTAAATAAGGCTTCTCTAACTTTTGCAGTAGTAGGACGTGTATCTCCACCTCGCAAGGTTTTTAGCTCACGATTTCCATAAATTCGCATAGCAGTTCATTGAGCATTTTATCTGTAAATATCTGCTATGTTTTTTAAATCATCTTTATTAATTATCGTCATTTGACTCTACTTTACTTCCATTGGTAGATAAACATTTAATTATTTTTCGTGTAGATGTATTTTTACTACAATTCTCTACATCTCTAGGCTGATAAACTCGATCAATAATTGCTTGAAAACAATCTACAGTGGTTGGTCTGGCAATAGTTGATCCTGATACAGAAAAGCGACCTACACATATACTAACAGCATTAGAATCGAGGTAATTACTACTTTTAACAAGATTACTACACTTATTCTTAGTGGTTAAATGAGTAAAAGATTGACAAGTATCATACGCACTATTAAAGCCATCTGTTCTATTATTAAATTTTGTCTCAGAGGAAGCTGTTTTGATCAGAGGATCGAATGTAATTATTGTCAGTGAGTAACAAATAATTGTTACTAATTTATTTATGGTCTTATTGTTCATTTTAATTTTCTCTCTTAAAATTAACTAGCCTAACAAAATTATACAGTATTTGTAGTCCATTATCCGCCGACTTTTCTGGGTGAAATTGTACCGCCATCAGGTTATCACGAGCGATCGCTGCTGTTACTTGTTGGCTGCCATGGGTTACTTCAGCTGCTATTATCTGGCGATCTAGAGGATGTACATAATAGGAATGGACAAAATAAACATAAGGATTATCTGGTAAATTTTGCCATAAACTCAGATCTGGTTGCGCAAATTTTAATCTATTCCAACCCATGTGAGGAATAGTAATATCTTCTTCCTTCTGAAAACGACGCACTTTCCCAGGAATAATGCCTAAACCTGCTTCATTGCCCTCTTCAGAAGCATCAAATAGAATTTGTAACCCCAAACAGATGCCTAAAAAAGGTTTTCCCACTTCAATAGCAGCTTTGATGGGTGCAACTAAATTACGCTCTCTGAGATGCTGCATCGCCGGATCGAAAGCACCAACTCCTGGTAAAACAATTCCATCTGCTTGCTCAAGCTCTAGAGAAGAATCGGTTATTTTCGGGATAGCTCCTGCTTTTTCTAAACCTTTACAAGCAGAATGAAGATTCCCCATATCATAGTCAATTACAGCAATTAGAGTCATTTAATTTCCTCTTGGTTTTGTTTTCATAACTGGTAAGCGATCCACCTCATTCACGTTGCAATCGAGACTCTACTTTCTTTCCCGAGCTAGATAGACATTGTAATAATCTATCTTTTCTAGTTACATAATTATTACACTCTAGAATCTCACTATAATCATAGGATCTATCTTTAATAGACGTAAAACAATCAATAATTTTCCGTGATATATTAAAAGAAGTCAGACAACTATCGACAGCATCAGGCTGAATATAAATACTATTTCTAATCGCTGTTAAACAGTTGTTTTTTGTAGTAGATCTAGTAAATGATTGACATACATTCAGAGCAGTTGTATGGCCCACTTGATTGTAGTAATCTATCATTCTTGGACGATAATAAGGATGACGAAAATACAAAGGATTGCCGAAAGCAATGCCAATTGATAAGTTTTCAACGATCGCAACCGTTATGAGTCCAATAAATATCTTCATTTTTTTCTTATATGCTGACAAAAATCTGATGAAGTTCTTTTCAAACTTGACTACCTCATCAACTATCCAACTCCTCTGATGACTTATTATACCAATTGCAACAAGACCACTTTACAACAACTTATTTACACCTTAGCGAAGCAAACTTTCTCAATTCTGCATTCAACCACAATAGCTCCAATGCTCTCCCTTGAGTTATAATAGCTTAAGCATTTATTAATGTACCCACACAAACTCGGGAGGTTAATTATGTCTAGACTCATCGATGCCCTCGAGCGTGGAAACATACTTGCGGGAATGGATCGTCAACAATGAGAGCACGATAGGGACTGATTTCAACACTGGATCGACAGGCTAACCTACCCTTAAAAGTCTTGGCTACGACAATGTAACGAACGTGTTTGGATAGAAGCAGGAGAAATACCCATAGCCGATGTCAACTTCAAACCAGCAGAGTTCTCAAAGATAGAAAATTGATTTTAAGGCAGGTCTGTTGTATTGTTGAGCATATGATCCAGGTAAAGTCATTTGATTATGAAGACAGAAATTTTCTTCTCCCTCCTCAGAAAAGCATCCCGCTTTATCCTCATTGCTCTACTCTCGTTTACCTTAACTCTAACCTGGGCTCGGGCGAGTATGAGTCAATTTCCCTTTCCTACCACTTCAAGCGCGGAGGAATTTCCTCCATTGCCTCGATGGCATCCCAACAAAGCCAGACGATGCGGCAAGTTCTGGTGTAGCGAGGTTAACGTTTACGGAAACAATCAAATCTCTGGCGAATTAACCCTGGGAGCGTTCATTCGTAATCCCGACAACCCAGAAAAACCTCTTCAAGAAACTGCCTTTGACCTGGAGCAGCGAGCCAAATTAGTTCAACAGATTTTTAGAGAAATTTTACGTGATATTATTAGGTCTAACCCAAAGCCTCAAGCGTTGGAGCAAAAAGATTGGTCATTTTGGTTGTTCACTAACAAAAAACCCCCACATCCTCTAACTCCAGATATCTCAGTGGGGACTCAAAACAACCAGACAGTCCTATTTGTTCCCACTCAAGAGGAATTAGGACTGATAGCGCAGACCATTTTGACCGTGACGGAATTGGATGCTAAGGTCAATAATATAGAATCGGTTCCTCAAATGGCTAAAATTTGGCGAGATGAACTTAGTCAGTCTATGAGTAATATCCTTTGGGGACATGAGTTGGATCTGCGGTATCCTTGGGCAAGATTCTCAATTGTAGTACCGATCTCGATCATGGTTCTGATTGCGATGCAAATAGTTGGCTTCCTACGGCGATTTCTCCACCAGTGGAACAAAAGCGTCTCTCAGAAACTAGAGAAGTTGACTGCTGCTGTGATAGTAGATCCTGAAGCTGTGAGCGCAGAAAAGGTGCTCAAATCTCCCTGGGAAAATATACCGCCCAAGTTTTGGCTTTGTCTCCTGGAACTAAATTTTCTGGCTGCGATGCTATTTCTAGAGATGCTATTTCTAGAAAAGCCTTTAGGAGAAAGTGGTACTCAAACTGTTGTACAAGAAAAAAATTTGAGCAATTTATTAATGCGCATCTCCTTACTGGCTCTCATATCAGTCATTTTGATTGCTCTTGGTTTAATTGTTGCCCTGTTTCGTCCCTCTCGCGTTCTAATGAATTTTTTCTTCCAGCCAGTCTATCTATTGCCTATAGTCTGGATTGGCATGTTGCTGGCAGATGAAATCGTTGATTTCTTTATCGATTACGCCCTAGTTAGCTGGGCAATAGAAGGACAAGAAAGGGATCCCTCTTCCAACCGCTATACCTTGCGAGCTACTACTTACTCCAAAGCCTTCACCAATGGCACGACCATTTTATTTGTGGCATTAGGCATAATCTTAACTGTCTGGGTAATAGGTATTAATCCTGCTGTCTTGGCTGGTGCAGGGGTTGTTGCTTTAGCTGTGGGGTTTCTTTCCCGCAATCTCGTCGAAGATATGCTCAACGGCATCTTAATTTTAGCAACCGATCGCTATGCGGTGGGGGATGTGATTGACGTAGGTGGCGGTCTCTCAGGCTTTGTGGAGGATATGAATCTCTACACTACCTCCCTGCGCAATCTCGATGGACAAGTACACATCATTCCCAATGGTAAGATTTCTCGGGTAACCAACATGACCAAGAATTGGTCAAGGGTCAATTTAACTTTGAAAATCTCCTGGGATGCTGACTTGAAGAAGGTTCTCGAAGTTATGCGGCAAGTAGGCGACCAAATGCTCAGTGAGCCGAAATGGAAGGAACTGGTGCTCGAACCGGCGGAGATTTTAGGAATTGATAAGTTGTCCCACGATGGCATTCTCATTCACATGATTATGAAAACGCGACCGATGCATCAATGGTTGGTAGGTAGGGAGTATCGCCTACGAGTTAAACAGGCTCTGGATGAAGCGGGAATTTCCCGTCTTGGCTACGACGATGTAACGAACGTGTCAATACTGTTCGGTCAAGGAAAAAATATGAGTAAATAAAAAGTTGTCTATAAACTAACCATGCAAACCTCAAAATTTACTCTAATTCCCCCAGAAATTAAACCAGGTGACTTATTGCCAGCTCTCGAAACAGTGACCTCCCCAGAAACCATCGAGCAAGCGAACTGCGCGGCTCGCAGCGCTTCGCTCCCAAGGAGCCACAAGAATTCCCGTGCGCGTTCCATCCGTATGTCATTGAAGAAAATGGAACACCGCTGTGTCTATCGGTTGATTACTGATTTGATCGATATCGCTCTGTTTCCGGCTCTACTGTTAGCCAGAGAGTATCATCTGCGTTGGGAGGCGGAAAATACCCGTATGGGAACTAAAAACTCATCTCAATGCCCGTAAGACTCCCATTCGCTCGAAAAAGCCCCGTAAGCGTGGTTCAGGAAATTTATGGTTGGTTGCTGGCCCATTGGGCTGTTCGTTGCTTAATGTTCCAGGCCTCCACTGAAGGCAATATTTCCCCTTTACGCTTAGGTTTTACCAGCACTTTGCTGGTTCTCCATCGTGCCGTTCCTTTGTTTCAACAGGCAGCAGTCTCCCAGAGCGAGTGCGACTGCAACGGCAACTCCACTGTGACTCTATTTGTCAGTTGGTTAATTGAGGAGATTTTAGAGCAAGAGATTCCTCCCAGACAAGGCAGAACTAATCCTCGAGTCGTCAAAAAGCCTCGCTCCAAATTCCCCAGTCGGAAACGAGCTCATCGAGGTCATGGCACTCAACTTCAACCACCCACCTTTGCTATTTCTCCACCTCCTCAATTTGCTGCTTAGTCGTTAACCGAACAGTATTGACCAACGTGTTTGGATAGAAGCAGGAGAAATACCCATAGCCGATGTCAACTTCAAACCAGCAGAGTTCTCAAAGAAAGAAAATTGATTTTAAGGCAGGTCTGTTGTATTGTTGAGCATATAATCCAGGTAAAGTCATTTGATTATGAAGACAGAAATTTTCTTCTCCCTCCTCAAAAAAGCATCCCGCTTTATCCTCATTGCCCTAATCTCGTTTACCTTAACTCTCACCTGGGCTCCTGCGAGTATGAGTCAATTTCCCTTCCCTACCACTTCAAGCGCGGAGGGAATTCCTCCATTGCCTCGATGGGATCCCAACAAAGCCAGACAATGTGGCAAGTTCTGGTGTAGCGAGGTTAACCTTTACGGAAACGAGAAAATTTCTGGCGAATTAACTCTGGGGGCGTTTATTCGTAACCCTGACCAACCTGAACAACCTAGGCAAGAAACTGCCTTTAACTTAGAGCAGCGAGCTAAGTTAGTTCAACAGATTTTTGGAGAAATTTTCCGTGGTATTGTTAAATCTAACCCAGAGCCTCAAGTGTCAGAGGAGAAACCTTGGTCATTCTGGTTGTTCAATCCCAGAAAACCTCTGCATCCTCTAACTCCAGATATCTCCGTGGGGACTCAAAACAACCAGACAGTGATTTTTATTCCGACTCAAGAGGAATTGGGACTGATAGCGCAGACCATTTTGACCGTGACAGAATTAGATGCTAAGGTCAATAAGATAGAATCGGTTCCTCAAATGGCTGAAATTTGGCGAAATCAACTTAGTCAGTCCATGAGTAATATCCTTTGGGGGCATGAGTTGGATCTTCGCTATCCTTGGGTAAGACCCTCAATTGTAGTAGCGATCGCTATTATGGTTCTGATCTCGATGCAAATAGTTGGCTTCCTGCGGCGATTTCTCCGCCGGTGGAACAAAAGCGTTGCTCGGAAACTAGAGGAGCTAACTGCTTCTCTGACAGTGGATCCTGAAGCTGTTAGTGCGGAAAAGGCGCTCAAATCTCGATGGGAAGATATACCGCCCAAGTTTTGGCTTTTTCTCCTGGAACTAGATTGTCTGGCTGCGATGCTATTTCTAGAAAAGCCTCTAGAAGAAAGTGGTACTCAAACTGTTGCGGATGAGCCTAAATCAGAATCACGTCTGGAGGCGATGGTCTCAAATTTAAGAAATCTTTTCCAACTAATAATCATGGCTAGAAAGCGATTCATTCCTCAGAGGCTAGCCAAGTTGACTTTGGAAAACCAATTTCTCCTGAAACAAGAAAAAAATTTGAGTAATTTATTAATGCGCATCTCCATGCTGGCTTTCATATCGGTCATTTTGATTGCTCTTGGTTTAATTGTTGCCCTGTTTCGTCCCTCTCGCTTTCTCATCAATTTGTTCTTCCAGCAAGTCTATCTCTTGCCACTAGTCTGGATTGGCATGTTGCTCGCAGATGAAATTGTTGATTTCTTTATCGATTACGCCCTAGTTCGCTGGGCAAGAGAAGGACAAGAAAGGGATCCCTCTTCCAATCGCTATACCTTGCGAGCTACTACTTACTCCAAAGCCTTCACCAATGGCACGACCATTTTATTTGTGGCCTTAGGCATAATCTTAACTGTCTGGGTAATGGGCATTAATCCTGCTGTGTTGGCTGGTGCGGGGGTTTTCGCTTTAGCTGTGGGGTTTCTTTCCCGCAATCTCGTCGAAGATATGCTCAACGGCATCCTAATTTTAGCAACCGATCGCTATGCGGTAGGAGATGTGATTGACGTAGGTGGCGGACTCTCAGGTTTTGTGGAGGATATGAATCTCTACACTACCTCCCTGCGCAATCTCGATGGACAAGTGATCGCCATTCCCAATGGCAAGATTGCTAGCGTAATCAACATGACCAAGAATTGGTCAAGGGTCAATTTCACTTTGAAAATCTCCTGGAATGCTGACTTGAAGAAGGCCCTCGAAGTTATGCGGCAAGTGGGCGACCAAATGCTCAGTGAACCGAAATGGCAGGAACTGGTGCTCGAACCGGCGGATATTTTAGGGATTGATGAGTTGTCCCACGATGGCATCCTCATTCGCATGATTATGAAAACGCGGCCAATGCAGCAATGGTTGGTAGGCAGGGAGTATCGTCTGCGAGTCAAACAAGCGCTGGATAAAGCCGGAATTTCCCTCGGTGTACCCCAGCGAGAAGTTGCCGTTATTGCTTCTCATACTCATTCCCGAGAAAATAATGGCAATGAGCTGTTTGGAGAAGTTGGTGAACAGGAGAAAGAAAATATTGAGTCCCAGAATTAATATTGACGATCGCCTTTTGCCCATACTTTTCAAAATCTACAATTATGCTACTTTCGAGACGACTTCTACCTTCACTTCCATGCCCGCTTTCCCTAACAGATTAATTAACTTATCCACACTGAATCGACTAATTTCACCATTCATTAAATTACTAATCCTCGGTTGCGTTTCTCCCAAAAACTCTGCTGCCTCTTTTTGAGTCCACCCTCGCTTATGAATATAAGAACGCAAATCTAACATAAGATCAGCTCTTACCTTGAGATTTATTGCTTCTTCTTCCTCAAATCCCAAGTCCCCAAATACATTGTCTTTCCCTAACAAGACTTTGAACTTTTTTTCCTCAGTCATTTTTCTATTTCTCCTTTTGTTGCTGTCTAAAACCAACCATCTCCTGATAACGCTTCTGTCCTAGTTCAATATTCCGCTTTGAAGTCTTCTGTGTTTTTTTCTCGAAAGCATGAAGCACGTAGACTGCCTCTTCAAATCTAGCAACATAGAATATCCGATAGGCTTCTCCCGTCCAAATGCGAATCTCTTCAACTCCCTTGCCGATTGTCGGCATCGGCTTAAAATCCGTAGGTTTTTGACCCCTTTGGATAGCTCTTAATTGAAAACCCGCCTTGCGCCGTGCTTCCTTGGGTAAATTCGCTAATTCTTCTCTAGAAGAGCCAACCCAGTAAATTAGTTTGTCTGTCATCAACTTACCTCACCAGAGAGTATACCTTATTTGGCATAAAAAGACAACACCCGAAGAAAGATAGTGCGATCGCTATCGCGGAGTAGTTTGGTTTGAAGAATGAAACCCAACACCCCCAAAGATTTTACAGCAAGTCTATCGGGAGCAAGTTTGACTTGACTCCCCTTGACAAGTAACTCTCAAAGCTGCTATGAGTATGAGTAAGTCAAATGTTAAGTTTGATTAAGTTTAAATGATTTGAGGGAAATTATGGGTGAGGCTAGTGCAGGAATGCAGAATATGACATGCAGAATGCAGAATTGAAAAACCTTAATTCTCCGGGTTTGATAGATTTTCAATTGGCGTTTTATTTTCGCCCACCTGCACTAGATGCTTTTTTTTGTTTAGCTCGTCGAGTAATCGTCCTTTTGCCCTTTAACTTTTGACTTTTTTGTGTGTGAGGATTGAAAACAAATGATTTTAGTTTCAAGAGCATCAGTGCCCATATTCATATTTGCAATCACTGTAATGGGGTTTAATGAAACAGCAAAAAAAGCATACTCGCAAGTAGAATCTACAATCGGCAATCTACAATCCCTTGACTTATCACAAGTTTCCGATGCAGAAACATTACTTCTGCAAGCTTTAGAGATAGCTAATTCCTTGAAAGATCCCTATGATAAAGCCACACTTTTAAACGATATTGCTATCAAATACTCCAATCTAGGCAAACCCGACCGAGCCAGGGAAATTCTGGACCAGTCTCTAGAAGTTGCCAGAACTATTGAAGACACCAGAAACAAAGTAACTACCATAGGGGCGATCGCCCTTCATTATGCCAAAATCGGTCAGTTAACTATTGCCAATGAGTTGCTTGCAGAAGCTTCAGAAATGGCTAACTCAGTGGAGGATAAATTTCTCCAAGCTAGGTTACTTAGCGATCTGGCTTTAAAGTATGCCGAGCTTGGTGAGCAATCCCAAACAGAAACCCTCTTATCTCAAAGCCAAGAAATTATCGAACAGGCTTCGGTGCCCGTTGCCGAGTTTCCCTTTCAACCCACCCCCCTGGAGGGTAGAATCACTTTGGCTGGGGAGATTTCTACCGATGACAATAGGGAAAGTGAGTTATCTGTCCAATTAAAATTAGACCAGCAGTGGGAAACAGATAGTTTTTCCTTCGACATAGATTATGAAACCAATTTTGACAATTCCCGCAGCAGGGATAGATACCGCACCATAATTAATACTTTTAGCGTATATCGCCATCATTTTGACGAAACTTGGTCACTATTTACTGCAGCAAGATTTGAGAGAGATATAGAAGACGGTATTTTTTATGACTTTACATCATTAGTCGGTCCGGCTCTCAATATCTTTCGCCAAGGTTCCCAGCGCCGTCTAGATATAGGAGTGGGAGTGGGAGTGCGATACCAAGATGCGTTGGGGAAACCCACTGACAGCAATTTCCCCTCTGTGGGGCTAATAGTCTTTTACAACGACCTTTTTTTCGATTTCGTCAAATTTAGCCAGCGGTTCACCTTTTCTGTTCCAGTGAGCGATAGGAATAACTCGCGCCTTGGTTCGACTACTGAATTGTCAGTTCCCCTGTGGGAAAAATGGTTTTTCACTACTCAAGCCAGGTACATTTATCGAGGTGAACCGGCTCTGAGAAGATCTGGCTCAGAATTTAAGTTGAACACAGGTATATCTTACGAGTTTTAGCTCAAACTCTACCGTAATTATCTCCGAAGGATAAATAAACGTATTCCCATCTTCGTCAGATTAGCCGCTCATATCAAATCCGGATAATTGCACACACCTAATTTTTCATGGCAACATTCCTCGCAAACTTTCTGAATTCTGAATTCTGAATTCTGCATTACCTTACCCAAAAGTGTGGTTATTCAACCGGATTTGATATCATCTAGCCAAATTGAATCAAATCTTTTGAAAAGATTCAACTTCCAAAACAGGACCAACCATAGCCATGGTCATGACATCATCCCTAATTTTACCTGTAACTTGAACTTGAGTATCTTGTTGACATAACTCTGATGGAGGGTTATATAGTTCGTAGGTTTCGCCAGTTGCACTGACTAAAACCCACGTTCCCATACCCATATCTTGATGTTGAATTTTGCCGGTTATTTGTATGCTCATATAACTTGTTGTTCTCTTTTACTGGCAAGATAGGCTAGTCCGAAACAGATTATGGCATTGACGATCAGGAAACCACGAGCTAAGTCCTGGTTTACTATTCCCCATACCATAGGAGAGATGATCGCATTGATAGCTAAACAAGAAGCAACCCCTAAACTACAACCTATAGCTACCCATTTTAGCTGGCGATGTCCCAAAAATAACGATAGCAACAGTAGAGGAATTAAAGCACTGGCAAATAAGGGATTTAAACTATTGGTACCCATTACCACATTACCTAACTCAGGAACCGAACTCCCTAGCAAACGAAACGGCCATTGAGGCAGATCGAAAACATACAAACCTTGTAAGAAAAATAACCCCGAACTACCAGCAATTAAACCACCACTGAGACTCCAGCTCAAGGGTAAGTAGTTGCGTAAAAACCAAGCCAGTAGATATGAACCTAAGACCATCCCAATCTTTGGTAATAAGGCGATCGCACCACCATCAATCCAAAAAACAGGATTCAGATAACCATTATCCCGTAACCAACGGAAGAAGTCGCGGAAAGTAATTTGTCCTTTTAAGGCTAATTTAACTGCTTCTCCTGCGTTTAGTTCTCCTGCTCCATAATGGTTTAGGGGGTCTTTTTCCACTTTGCGAGCAGACTGTTTGAGAACTTTAACCACATCTTCAGGTTCGGATACGCCACTGGCTTTCACTAAAGCCGCTACGCCTGCCACATGGGGTGCAGCCATACTCGTACCTTGTAAACCCATGAAGATCGGTTGTCCTGTATCACCTTTGATGGTTTCTTGCAGAATTTTACCGGTTTCACTACCGCCAGGAGCAGCAATGTCTACACCAGCACCAAAGTTAGAATAGGGGGCTTTCTTGCCCGCAGAATCTGTAGCAGCAACGCTAACTACTTTGGGATAACGAGCGGGATAAGCAGCAGCATTTTGATTACTATTGCCTGCTGCTGCTATGATTACCACGCCTTTATCATAGGCATAGTCAATTGCTTCTCGTAGAAGTTGGCTTTCACCACCACCACCTAAACTCAAATTAATCACATCGGCATCGTGATCGGCTGCGTAGCGAATGGCTTCGGCAATATCAGCTACCGTACCTCCACCACCCTTGGATAAGACTTTGAGGGGCATAATTTTTGCTTGATAAGCAATACCTGCTACCCCATAATTATTGTTGGTGGATTGGGCAATGGTACCAGCTACATGAGTGCCGTGTCCATTATCGTCTCTGGCATCAATTTGGTCATTGACAAAGTCATAACCTTCCACAAATGTCGTTTCCTTCAAGTCTGGAACCCTAGTCACTCCCGTATCAATAACTGCAACGGTGATACCTTCCCCTTTAGTTTCATCCCATGCTGGTTCCACATTGATGCTGCGGAAGTTCCACTGTTGGCTGTAGTTGGGATCGTTAGGTACTTCTGAGGCTTGATAGATGTAGTTAGGTTCGATATATTCAGCATTTTGACTGAAAGGAGATTTTTGTAAGGCTTGGAGTAGTTGTCCATCGCCTTCTAACACATAAATACGTTCTGAGACAGAAAAAATACTATTCAGAATCGGTGTTTGCTGAAACTGTTGGGCGATCGCCTTCAAGTCTTTAGTTATTTGGGTAGTGAGGATATCTTCGCGAAAGTTCAGAATAATCGAGTTATAATTGCCTTGAGTTGCTAATCCTGAATAATTCATCAAGGCCAATCCAATGCCTAGAATAAATAAGCATATTAACAGCAGTTTTTTCATCACTCATAAAATTTATTGAATATCTTGGATAATAATAACCTAACACTTGATTACTCAATCAACATAAGATGATTAACAAAAATACAATTTTCTTCATTTTATTGGTATTCGTTCCTATCTCTATTGCAGCACATTTCTGGGGCGGAAGTGAGGCCTTAATATTTTTAAGTGCAGCTTTGGCAATTATACCTCTAGCAGCATTTATGGGTACTGCCACTGAAGAAATTGCTATCGTAGTTGGTCCTAATTTAGGAGGGCTATTAAACGCTACCTTTGGCAACGCTACAGAATTAATTCTCGCTTTTGTCGCCCTTAGAGAAGGATTACTTGAGGTTGTCAAAGCTACCATTACCGGCTCTATTATCAGTAATCTTCTTCTGGTGATGGGCTTTGCCATGCTCTTAGGGGGATTGCGTTACAAAGAACAAACTTTTCAACCCACAGCCGCCCGCATGAATGCCTCGGTGATGAATTTAGCAGTGATTGCACTTTTAGTCCCCACGGCAGTAGAATACACCTCTAGTGGTATTGGTCAGCACATCTTACAACAACTCTCGGTAGCAGTAGCTGTGGTCTTAATTACCGTCTATATGTTATCTCTGTTATTTTCGATGAAAACTCATGCTTATCTCTACGATGTGGGAGTAGCAGATTTGGAAGAAGATTGTGAGCCGGAAACTGAATCAAAAGGCAACAATGTTTGGTTATGGGTGGGAGTATTACTGATTGTAACTATCGGTGTGGCGGTAGAATCAGAATTATTGGTCAAATCTTTAGAGCAAGCAACGGAAGATCTAGGTTTACCTGCTTTATTCACCGGGGTAATTTTCTTGCCTATTATCGGTAATGCGGCTGAACACGCTACTGCGGTTACCGTAGCAGTTAAAAATAAAATGGATCTGTCTGTATCGGTTGCCGTCGGCTCTAGTTTACAGATTGCTTTATTTGTTGCCCCAGTATTAGTTATTGCTGGTTGGTTTATCGGTCAACCGATGGATTTAGATTTTAATCCTTTCGAGTTAGTAGCAGTTGCAGTAGCGGTACTAATTGCTAATTCCATTAGCTCGGATGGTAATTCTAATTGGTTAGAGGGCATCCTCCTCTTAGCTACTTATATGGTTTTAGGATTAGCTTTTTATTTTCATCCGGTGATTGAGGGTTTATCGTAAGTAGGAAAGTTATGGTGGATAATCATTGATGTCAACTTAAGCCAGAAATAGTTTACCAGTGGTTGAATGCAGAATGCAGAATGCAGAATTCAGAATTAAAAACCTGAGCGGAGCGAAGGGATGACTTAAAAATTCAGTCCAAAAAACATGGACTTGTGTCCGACGCCTTGAACTTAAGTTCAAGGCGGGGCAATGGTTTCACCTTAAGTTGACACCAGTAGTGGGTAATGCCCACCAAATAATCGGTGGGCTCAGTTTTAGCCCAGATAGTCAATTGCTGGATCGAGTTCTAATGTCATGAAATCTTAAAATGAGAATTGCCGTGTTTACAGTTTGTATGGTATTCTCCGAATGGACTAAAACTCTAAAGGGCTAGTGGTGGAATGCAGAATTAAGAATGCAAAATTCACCAGTGGAAAATCCTTATTTTTCAAAACTTACAAGAATTCTAAACTCCCGTTTCATTTACGCCCTTTACCACTAGAGGGATACCTATGGCGTTTGATCTGATAATTCCTGGAAAAGAGTCGACCCAACAAGCGCGCGCCGATGCACAAAGCAGTGAATACGTCGGTCTGCTCGGATACGAACTTCTTAACGCTACCAATGCCAGCCTGAGTCGCAGCTCTAGCGATGTAGTTTTTGCGAAGGTCGAGCCCGACGACATCATCGAAATCACATAGGAAGACGACATTGTTGAATTGATTCGGGCGGGAAGTCTGGAAGAACACTTTCCACAATCGCTACGAAGTGGCGCTCAGGGACTCTCGATCCCCATGCGAAAGCCCGTAAGCACTACTCGTGGCGGAACAAGAGATGTCCTACTAAAAGCGGTCAAGCACTTTCGATTAGGAGAACGGGTGAAAGAGAAAGCGGCAAAAACAGTCGCTGGTATGGCAGTTCCCCCAATCATGAAAGAGATAGAGAAGAAGAAGATACCCGAGCCAGGACTGTTTAAGGTTAACCAAGATGGTAAATTTGAAGGAGTTGCTGAGGGGTTGAATTCCACCAAGGAAAAACCTTATTTGGTATTAATTCACGGCACTTTTAGCACCACCAAAGGCAGTTTTGGTCACCTGTTCAAATCGCAAGAAGACTGGCAGCGCTTGTACAAAGCTTATGATGGACGGGTGGTTGCTCTCGAACACTACACTGTCACAGACGACCCTGCCAACAACGCTTTGAAAATTGCAGAAAGCTTTCAGGGTGATTCAACTATCGATCTACTCAGTTACTCTCGCGGCGGGCTCGTCGGCGATCTGATTTGTCGACTTCCTTTAGCAGAAGACGAGACAGTAATTAATCCCATTCAGCAGTTTTTTTCCGAGCCACAGTACGAGCAAGTTCGTAATAATTTGGAAGAGCTGGATAAAAAGCTAAAAAGCAACCGTTTATCCGTGCGTCGTTTCGTCCGAGTGGCAGCGCCTGTGGCGGGTACGATTCTGGCGTCGGAGCGTTTAGATACCTATCTCAATGTCATTCTCACCTTGCTAGGGAAGATTCCCATTCCGGGGGCAGGACTGTTTGACTTCGTACACCCGATCGCAAGTGCCATTATTTCCACACGTACCAAAGCCGACCAACTACCGGGCATCGAGTCAATGATGCCACACGAACGACGTGGTTTTGTTCCATTCTTGAACTGCACCCAGCCAAGAGGAGAAGACTTGGCGGTGATTGCTGGTGATGTTCGCGATGGCGATCTCTTAGATCGTATCAAAGACTTTTTCTCAACGCTTTACTATCGCGAAGCTAATGACTTTGTGGTAGATAGCCGTTCGATGTTTCGCGGTGTGCCCCGTGAAAAAGCTAGAGCCTTCTACTTTCGAGCGCCTAAAGCAGATCACTTCTCCTATTTCTCGCAAGAAGAAACCCGCACTCGAATGGTCGATTGGCTGGCGGATGGTGATGAACGAGGATTTAGTCCCATCGATGCCTCAGCCCCCTATGGAGGACTTCGCAGTACGGAATCGCGAGGCATTCCTAAGGAACAGGGTGTCGAAGCAGCACTTAGTGGCGACAAACCCATTGTCTTTTTGCTGCCGGGCATTATGGGGACTCACCTGGCGAAAAAAGACAAGCGAACTTGGATTGATCTTCCTCGACTGGCATGGGGGGGATTGGCAATCTGGCGATCGATGCGACGGATATAACCCCAGACGGACTGGTGGAGATAGCCTACGAGCCTCTCTACCAACGCCTGAAGCAAGACTACCATGTCATCCCCTTTGGATTTGACTGGCGCCAATCAATTGTCCGTTCCGCCCAGTTATTAGCGGAAGCAGTGAAAAAGGTAATTGCTCCCAGAGACAAAGGTAAACAAGGGAGAACAGTACGAATAATTGCTCACTCGATGGGGGGTTTGGTAGCGCGTACCTTTGTAGCTCAAAACCCTGAGCTTTGGCAAACGATGAAAGCCTGGAGTGGCCGCTTGATCATGTTGGGCACTCCCAACTACGGGTCCTACGTACCGGCCCAAGTGTTCCTTCAGCAACATCAGTTGATTTGGCTTTTGGCCAAGGTCGATCTGCGGAATTCGCTAGAGGAATTAACTCAAGTTGTTCGTGCTTACCCCGGGTTGCTCGAAATGCTGCCGTTGAGGGGGGATATCAATCTGTTTAAGCCCGATATCTGGGAAAAGATTAAGGGTTACGCCCCAAATTCATCTGCTCTGCAGGCAGCCAAAGAGTTTCGTTCCATGCTGGATGCGAAAGCCATAGATCCCGAAGGAATGATTTATGTTGCGGGGCGAGCCAAACAAACACCAGCATCTTTCTCCATTACAGGTTCAAAGGCTCATTTTAAATATACCTCACGCGGAGATGGAACTGTGCCCTGGGATCTCGGACTGCTTGAGAGGGTACCTACTTACTATGTCGACGCAGAACACGGAACAATTCCCAGCCACCAGCCTTCATTAGAAGGGTTCTTAGAACTTCTCGACACCGGTCGTACAGGAAAGCTCGCAACTGTCCCACCAGTGATAAAACGCGACATAAGCGAAGAGCTTGAAGAGTTCAAACCCGAACCTAGTGAGAATGAATTCCGCTACTATCCTGACGCAAACGACTTAGTAGTTACGTTTGCGGGACGTTGGACCAGTGAAAGCCAACCCCAACGACCAATCTCACTGTCAGTGGTCAATGCAGATATCCGTGACGCTGAATTTCCCGTGATTGTCGGTCATTACCGAGGGGACCCGATCGTTAGCGTAGAAGCCGTACTGGACAGATTACAAAACCACAAGCTTTCTCGAGATATGCAGTTGGGTCGCTATCCTGCTGCCATCGGAACAGCTCGCATTTACACTGGCGTTTCCCCTGGGGTTCTAGTCATCGGCCTGGGAGAACCGGGAAAACTGAGTCGTTCCGAGCTTGAAGAAGCCTTTCGTGCCGCGTTAGTAGAATATGCTCTCGCCTGTATCCCAGACCCAGAAAAAGAGCCGGTAAAGCTGAAGGTTTGCAGTCTATTGGTGGGTACTTACGGTGGCGGTAGAATCTCTGTCGAAGATTCCGTATCCGCACTCAGCGATGCGGCACTCCGCGTGAACCAAGATCTTGACGCCCAGAGTCGCATTCGGATTGATGCCATCGAGATTTTCGAGCTTTTCCACGACATTGCGGTTGAAGCTGCTCATGCGATACGCCGTCTCCAGGAGCGAAAACCAGTACGACTTGTAGCGCGCTCCACCATCGATCACCGTGCCTCTGCCCGGGAAAGTCGGCCTTCTTCACCCTATCAATCGGGATGGAATCGTCGCATTCGCATTCACACAGTGCATGGGAAAATTCAATACGAGTTCACCACAGATCTGGCCAGAAATTTACCCTTTGAGCGAGATGTACAATGGAATCTAGTGGACTTGTTACTGAGTTCTTCTTCTAGGAAAGGACGAGAGATAACCTCAACATTGTTTCAATATTTATTGCCCCATGAGGTGATCCACCAGACGGAAAACCTACCAGACGTCGTAATCGATCTCAATCCTGAGTCCGCAAGGATTCCTTGGGAGCTGCTCAGAGCACTTGATGAGAGTGAAGAAAACAGAGAGCCAGTGGCGGCAAAAGTCAGTATTTTACGCACTCTCTCAACTGTGACGCGTCGCGAAAATCCCCGTCGGTCTAGCGAACGACGTGCCCTCGTCATTGGAGAGCCTGCAGGTGTGACTCCTCCGCTGCCTGGTGCTTTGGCCGAGGCAAAGACTGTCGAGCAATTGCTGAAAACGAGATCGATCGAGGTTACTTCTGCCTTGAAATCCCCTCCGCTTGAAATTCTAGACATGCTGTATGCCCACGACTATGACATCATTCATGTTGCAGCTCATGGGGAGTTCAACGATGAGATTTCCGATCCTACATCATCTGGCAACTCGGGTAAGTCTGGCGTCGTCATGGCTGATGGTTGCTATTTGAGATCCCATGAGTTTGCAAATTTACGGGCTGTGCCGTCTATCGTCTTTCTCAACTGCTGTCATCTTGGAAAAATTGATGGAGATCTGGGCGAACTACATCTACGCCAGCCCGGACGATTTTCTGCAAGCTTAGCCGAACATTTGGTTGAAATGGGTGTGGGTGTGGTGATTGTAGCCGGCTGGGCTGTTAGCGATGCGCCCGCTAAAGTATTTGCAGAAACACTTTACAGCGAATTGTTGGATGGGGAAAACTTGTCTGCTGCAGTACGGCAGGCTCGCCATCGCACTTATCAGAACTGCCCATCTAGTGATGTGACGTGGGGCGCATTTCAAGTTTACGGGGATCCTGGGTTTGTTTTACATTGGGCTGAGCGACGAGGTCAGGGACGTGCACCACTGAAAGTCAATTTTGTCTCAGCTAGCGAACTTTGCGACCAAATCTTGAATTGCGGATCAAGGGGGCGAGGAGCGAAGGAGAAAGAGAAGGAATTACTGGTCGAACCCACATTCCGCAGGTTGATAGTGCTGCTCAGGTATTTTATTTAATAATCTATAATCTTTATGCTGTAAGCATTTTACCATATTTTGTC
>JAAUYA010092314.1_pt1 | contig 63936 bp, 74 predicted proteins | sample 7278161 | NCBI WGS metagenome assembly JAAUYA01 (sample SAMN14350120, study PRJNA611818) | marine sediment metagenome | isolation source: surface marine sediment (3m) | place: French Polynesia: Moorea | collected 2018-08
AACAGGTTTTTTTCTATCCAACCTCCGAAGCATCGCCCTACGAGTCTTTTGACCCCGAATCAGAGATGATTTGGGGACAGATGCAGGCTCTATCGGCGATCGCCCAGCAAGATTCAACCAGCACAGGAGTGGCAGTGGTGGCGACGGAAAAAGCTTTGCAACCTCACCTTCCCCCACCAGAGGTGTTTCAGCAATATTGTTTAACTCTCCATCAGGGCATGACACAGGAGGGAAAAAACTTAGAGGAAGCTTTAACCAAAATAGGTTATGAGCGAGTCGCTCTAGTGGAAACTGAAGGGCAATGGAGTAGGAGAGGCGATTTAGTTGATATTTTTCCCGTGTCGGCAGAATTACCAGTTCGGTTGGAATGGTTTGGAGATGAGTTGGAACAATTGAGAGAGTTCGATCCGGCTACCCAACGTTCTTTAGATCGGATTGATAATTTAAGTTTAACTCCTACTAATTGGTCTAGTATTATTGTTGATTCTCTTACTAATTTATCTCAAATTAAACCTTATCTATCTCCTCAAGAACAAGAAGGTTTAGAAACTGGTAATTATTTTGAAGGAATGTTACGATTTTTGGGGATTGCTTTTGCATCCCCCCTAACCCCCCTTAGTAAGGGGGGAACTAAAGTTGCTTCGATTTTAGACTATTTACCATCCAAGACAATTTTAGCGATTGATGAGTTAGAACAATGTCGATCGCACCATCATATTTGGCATGAACAAGCAGAAGAAAAGTGGCAATTATTAGAACAAATTAAGCCCAAGGAAGCACCAAGTTTACCTAAATTACATCGTGGTTTTGATAATTCTTTATCTTTAAGTAATTTTCCTATTCTCTACTTATCAGAATTAGCAGAAGAAACCTCTCAAACTGCAACTCCTAAGTTAAATCTTTCCAGTCGTCCTTTTCCGGTAACTCCCCACCAATTTGCCAAATTAGCAGAAATTTTGCGCGGTAAAAGAGAAGTCTATTCGGGAATTAATTTAAATAAATATACTAATTGGTTAATTTCTGCTCAACCTTCCCGTTCAGTTTCTTTATTACAAGAACATGATTGTCCAGCACAATTTATCCCTAATCCTGGTGATTATCCAGCGATAGAAAAACTCCAAAGACAAAATACTCCTGTTGCTTTAAAATATTCCGGACAAGCAGAATTAGAAGGGTTTATTTTACCGACTTTTCGCATTGCTGTTGTTACTGATAGAGAATTTTTTGGACAGCATAGTTTAGCAACACCTACCTATATTCGCAAACGACGGCGGGCAGCATCAAAACAGATAGATTTAAACAAGTTAAGACCGGGAGATTATGTAGTTCATAAACAACACGGAATTGGCAAGTTTTTACAGTTAGAAAGTTTGGCAAATCGAGAATATTTGGTAGTTAAATATGCTGATGGCTTATTGAGAGTTCCCGCAGATGCTTTAGAGTTGCTTTCTCGCTATCGCCACACCGGGAAAACTCCGCCTCAACTCAATAAAATGTCGGGTAAAGACTGGCAAAGAACTAAAAATCGAGTCAGAAAAGCAGTTAAAAAACTAGCTGTAGATTTGCTTGATTTATATGCGAAAAGAGCACAACTGAATGGTCATGCTTACTCTACAGATACTCCTTGGCAACAAGAATTAGAAGATTCTTTTCCCTATCAACCAACTCCAGATCAATTAAAAGCAGTACAAGATGTCAAACGAGATTTAGAAAGCGATCGCCCTATGGATAGATTAGTCTGTGGCGATGTCGGTTTTGGCAAAACAGAAGTAGCAATTCGCTCTATTTTTAAAGTGGTAACAGCAGGTAATAAACAAGTAGCATTTTTAGCCCCAACTACGATTTTATCTCAACAGCACTATCACACTCTCAAAGAAAGATTTGCCCCTTACCCCCTGAATATAGGCTTACTCAATCGCTTTCGTACTGCCTCAGAAAGAAAAGAAATTATGCAACGTTTAGCTACGGGAGAATTAGATATTGTAGTGGGAACACACCAAGTATTAGGCAAGGCAGTAAAATTCAAAGATCTAGGACTATTGGTAATTGATGAAGAACAAAGATTTGGGGTTAATCAAAAAGAAAAAATCAAAGCCATGAAAACCTCAGTAGATGTCCTTACCCTCACCGCTACACCCATTCCCCGCACCCTCTATATGTCTCTATCTGGCATACGGGAGATGAGCCTGATTACCACTCCACCACCGAGCAGGCGACCAATTAAAACCCATTTATCGTCATATAATCCAGAGGTGATACGTACAGCCCTCAGAAATGAATTAGACAGGGGGGGACAAATATTCTATGTTGTACCCAGGGTAGAGGGTATCGAAGCAGTAGCAGCACAATTACGATTGATGATCCCTAGTATCAGGATTGCGATCGCCCACGGTCAAATGCCAGAGGGAGAATTAGAAGCAACCATGTTAGCCTTTAATAATGGGGAAGCCGACTTGTTAGTTTGTACCACCATTATTGAATCAGGGTTGGATATTCCCCGAGTTAATACTATTATCGTCGAAGACTCCCATCGCTTCGGCTTGGCACAACTGTACCAATTGCGGGGAAGAGTAGGGCGTGCAGGAGTACAAGCCCATGCTTGGTTACTATATCCCCATCAAGAAACCCTTTCAGAGACGGCAAGAAAGCGTTTAAGGGCGCTACAGGAGTTTTCTCAACTAGGCTCAGGGTATCACTTAGCCATGCGAGATATGGAAATTAGGGGCGTTGGCAGTCTTTTAGGAGCGCAGCAGTCAGGGCAAGTAGAAGCGATCGGTTTTGAACTATATACGGAAATGTTACAAGAAGCGATTAAGGAAATTCAAGGGCAAGAAATTCCCCAAGTAGATGATACAAGAGTCGATTTATTATTAACTGCCTTTATTCCTGCTAGTTATATTGCCGATTTAGACCAGAAAATGGATGCTTATCGTGCAGTGGCAGCGGCAACTTCTCAACGAGAATTGAACCAAATTGAAGCTGAATGGTGCGATCGCTATGGTAGTATTCCTGAAGCTGCCAGGCAATTGTTAAAAGTAGCTCAGTTGAAACAAATTGCCAAACCTTTGGGTTTTTCGCGCATTAAACCAGAAGGAAAACAACACGTTGTCTTAGAAACACCCATGCAAGAGCCAGCCTGGAAATTATTACAAGAAAAATTACCACCTCATCTGCAAACCCGTTTTGTTTATAGTGCCAAAAAAGTAATTGTCAGGGGGTTAGGAGTCTTGAAACCCAGACAACAGTTAGATAATCTAGTGGAATGGTTGAGTGCGATGGCAGTGTAAAACAAATTGAAATCTAAAAATGCTAATAACGCGATCGCCATAGCAGTTTAACTATTCGTTAAATGTTGTTCGATAAAATTAGTGTAGAAATTACCCTCTAAAAATGCTGCATTTTCTAAAATTTTTTGATGAAAATTAATCGTAGTAGGTATTCCCGTAATTGCGCATTCTCGTAAAGCCCTTTTCATCCTTTGAATAGCCATATTTCTATCTTCACCCCAAACAATTAATTTACCGATTAAAGAATCGTAAAAATGGGGAACTTCATAATCAGTATAAACGTGAGAATCCATTCTGACACCAGGACCACCCGGTGGTAAATAGGCACTAATTTTTCCTGGATGAGGACGAAAATTATGTGCAGGATCTTCAGCATTAATCCGGCATTCGATCGCATGACCTTTTAATGCCACATTCTTTTGATTGAGAGAAAGTTTTTCCCCCTGAGCAACGAGAATTTGTTCTTTAACTAAATCTAAACCAGTAATCATCTCTGTCACGGGATGTTCAACTTGGATGCGGGTATTCATTTCCATAAAGTAGAAATTTCCATGTTTATCGAGCAAAAATTCCACTGTACCAGCCCCTCGATAATTAATACATTTAGCGGCTAAAGTAGCCGCTTTACCCATTTTTTGGCGTAATTGAGGCGTTAATGCCGGAGAAGGGGCTTCTTCTAACAATTTTTGATGCCTTCTCTGAATAGAACAATCTCTTTCTCCTAAGTGAATCACATTTCCATAGTTATCAGCTAAGATTTGGAACTCAATATGACGAGGACATTCAATAAATTTTTCTAGATATACTCCCGCATTACCAAAAGCTGCTTCTGCTTCCCCTTGAGCAGCAGCTAACAGGCGAGTTAATTCACTCGCATCTTTAACTAAACGCATACCTTTCCCACCACCTCCGGCGGTAGGTTTAATGATAACTGGGTAGCCAATTTTCACGGCAATTTCCCGAGCTTCCTGCTCGGTTTGAATTAATCCTTTACTGCCCGGAATAGTAGGAACTCCTGCTGCCTCCATAGTTTTTTTAGCAGTGGACTTATCTCCCATAGCCAGAATCGCTTCTGGAGAAGGTCCAATAAAAGTAAGATGATGGTCGAGACAAATTTCCGCGAACCGGGCATTTTCTGCGAGAAAACCATACCCTGGATGAATTGCTTCTGCGCTATGGGTAAGGGCAGCAGAGATAATATTGGGGATATTGAGATAACTTTTGCTACTAGGAGGAGGTCCAATACACACACTTTCATCCGCTAATTTAACATGAAGAGCATGACGATCTACAGTAGAGTGAACTGCTACGGTAGCAATTTCCATTTCCTCACAACTATGGATAATGCGTAGGGCTATTTCCCCTCGGTTAGCAATTAAGATTTTGTTAAAGGACATTGGGCGAGAGTAGATGATGAAATATTAATAGAATCATAAAGCTTTAAGGTAATTCTGACAATCAAGGTGTTAGGAATTGTTGATGGTTAATGGTTGATTATTTAACTACTAGCTATAAACTGATAAATTTTTTGAGTTTCTAATTTACTATTTAGTTGGGAAGGGAAGGTGGGTAAAGAGAAATTTTCTCTCTCTAGTTTAACTTGTAAACCTAACATGGGATCTTCTCCCTCAGCAATTAAAAATTGAAGAGATTGGATATCTGGCCAACTGGTAATTTGGTCTAGGATATCAAATAATGATTGTAAGTAGGGGTGTGCGGGGGTTTGATACCAATTAGTTGTAGTTAAGTTGGGTCGCTCGAAACCTAAATGAAAAATTATCGCTGGCTTGCTAAAAAGGGCGATCGCCACTGGACGTACTTCTTCTTGTAACAGTAAATGATTACTACGGGCTAAATGACGTAATTTTTCTAATTTCTGATAACGTTCTGTGGCTGAATCTAGGGGTTGCTCCCAGGTAATAGCCACGGTACTTAAATAGGTTTGTAGCAATAAATGCCCTAATTTTTCTGCTTTGGTGGCAAGATAACCAGAGTTGTAATCATTAGCTTCAATAAATAGAGGTAATCGTTCCACTATTTCAATGCCGTAACCCTTCAAACCAGCAATTTTACGGGGATTATTGGTAATTAAGCGAATCTTTTTAATGCCTAAATCATTGAGCATTTGAGCTCCCATGCCGTAATCACGTAAATCAGCAGGAAACCCCAACCTTTCGTTGGCTTCTACTGTATCTAAACCTAAATCTTGTAGTGCATAGGCTTTCAATTTATTAACTAAACCAATGCCTCGCCCTTCTTGACGCAGATAAACCACTACTCCTAAACCAGCATTTTCAATCATTTTTAAAGCTGCTTGCAACTGCATCCGACAATCACAACGCATAGAGCCTAAAGCATCTCCTGTTAAGCATTCCGAGTGCATTCTTACCATTACTGGTTGCTGACTAAACTCAGTGGGATCTCCTTTAACGATCGCAATATGTTCTGTCTCATCTAACGCATTGCGATAGGCATAAATCTGAAAATCGCCAAATTGACTGGGAAATTTGCATACCGTTTCTCGATATACAAAACGGTCGTATTGCAAACGATAACTAATCAGATCGGCAATACTAATTAATTTGAGCTGATATTTTTGCGCATATTCGTAGAGTTGGGGCAAGCGCGCCATACTACCATCAGGATTTTGAATTTCGCAGATTACCCCAGCCGGATATAAACTGGCTAAACGGGCTAAATCTACTGCTGCTTCTGTATGTCCAGCACGTTTTAACACTCCTCCCTCTTTGGCACGCAGGGGAAAAATATGACCTGGGCGGGATAAATCTTCGGGGCGAGTAGCAGGGTTAAGGGCTACTTGAATAGTGCGGGCTCGATCTTCGGCAGAAATTCCCGTCGTTACTCCCAGATGGGATGCAGCATCAATACTAACCGTAAAGGCGGTTTGGTTGCTGTCAGTATTTTTACTAACCATTAAGGGTAAATCCAGAGTATCAAGGCGATCGCCTGTCATGGCTAAACAAATTAATCCTCTTGCTTCTACAGCCATGAAATTAATCATATTGGGAGTGGCAAACTGGGCGGCACAGATTAAGTCCCCTTCATTTTCCCTATTTTCATCATCGACTACCACTACTGAGCGACCAGCTTTAATCTCTGCTAAAGCTTCCTCAATGGTGTTAAATTGTTTACTTAGTGTTTCCACAAGTGGTACCAGATTAAGGGCTCTATCCTATTCTAAACTAGCAGAGGAAGCAGTGGCAGAGAAATGGCAAAATTGAATCACATTCTTAAACTCTCAATGTTAGACTCTTTTTAGTCAAGGACAGAGATCTCAGTTAGATTAAAATTAGCTAAAAATTACACCACTCTCATGCTTGTTACTACCTCTTCTACTAACTCTATTACCACGACTGCATTACTAGAGGCTTTTGCTGATTTCTTGGATTTTGATGTCAGTGCTGGCGATGCTGCTTATGACACCCTCGAAACCTATCGCCGTCAACTTCAGCAATTTATTGATTGGTGCGATCGCCAATCCATCAACCCCGCAGCCGTTACTAAAGATGCCATTAAAAAGTATCGCCACTGGATGATTAACACCCAAAAATTTAAACCTCAAACTGTGGCTCTCAAATTATCTGTAGTGAGGCGATTTTATCAAGCGGCAGTAGAAAGAAGTTTGCTCGCTCATAACCCCGCCCTAGGAGTAAAGCCTCCTAGGGAGAAACAAGATCCTGCCACCCGCATTACTTACTTAGAAAAATCGGAAGTTGAGCAACTGCTCCAAACCATTCCTGAGGATGGCACTATCAAAACCCTACGGGATAAAACTCTGATTGCGATTATGGCTTTAGAAGGAACTAGAACCGTAGAACTTCATCGAGCCAATATTGGCGATATAGTCAAACAAGGGTTAAATTGGGGGATTCGTGTAGAGGGAAAATGTAATATTCGCGTTGTACCCCTAACCCCAGAAATTGCCCAATTGTTGCATGCTTACCTAGAATCGAGGAAAGCAGCCCAAGAAAAACTTAAACCTTCCCATCCCCTGTTTATTGCTGTGGGCAATCGGGCAGGAGGAAAAAGAATATCTCGACGCGGCATTCGCCTGATTGTCGATCGCTATCTCCATCAAGCCGAGCTTAAATATACCCCAGGGCGAACTATTTCTGCCCATAGTTTGCGGCATACCGCTGGTACATTAGCCTTGCGCTCAGGGGTGGACTTGCGTCAAGTACAAGATTTATTGGGGCATGCCGATCCCCGTACTACTTGTATTTACGCTCATGTAGCCGATCGCTGGGAAAATAACCCAGCCTTGAAATTAGGAATTGAGTTATGAAAAATAAAAAAGCGATCGCTCAAGGAGAGAAAGCGATCGCTAAAAGGAGAGGGCGAAAACTAAAAATAGATCCTAATTCCTAAGACTATCAGCGAGTGTAGAAAATAGTTTAAAGATTTGAGTTTTCTCAAACCTACTTTTAGAATAAAATAAACTTCATCAGCTCGTAATGTTATATTTAGGCAAATTTTGGCGGTCAAAATGTTGATATTTTGTAAAAATGCGGAAATTACCCAAATAGTTAAGGTTTTGATAAAGTAAAGATTGCAAGAAGACCTACTGTAAATTACATACTACATATTTTATTGCTTCATCGTAATTACAAATGTGCATTAGCCAATACTAGACAATGTTGTGTATGATGATTTAAGATATAGAGTTATTAATAACCTGATTTAACGTTATGGCAGTAAATAGGTAATACTTATCATCTGCCTTAATAAATGTGAGGAGGAATGGAACATTGAATTACTGGGTTCAAGAAAGACTAGAAAGTATTGAAGAGGCTTTAAGCCCTAAATACTGCCGTGCCATCGAGCAAGTAAATAAATTACTTGTATCTCGTTTCCAAGCAGGGCATAAGCTGTTAATCTGTGGCAACGGAGGCTCTGCTGCTGACGCGCAACATATTGCCGCCGAGTTTGTCGGGCGTTTTCAGATCGATAGGAAGGGTTTACCGGCGATCGCCTTAGGTGCCAATCCCGCTACCTTAACCGCCTGGAGTAATGACCACGAGTTTGAAACTGTCTTTGCCCGACAGGTAGAATCTTTTGGGCAGCCAGGAGATATTTTATGGGCAATTTCTACTTCTGGACGTTCTCGAAATATTCTTCGCGCTCTCGCAGCAGCTAAAGAATTAGGATTAATGACTATCGGCATGGCGGGTAACAGTGGTGGCATGATGAGTAGTCTGGTTGACTATCCCTTATTTGTCAGCGAAAAACTTACTCCCTACGTTCAAGAAATTCATCTAATCACCTACCATCGTATTTGCGAACAAGTAGAAGCACAATTATTTGCGCATACAGGTTTAGAAGAACGTCTAGCAGTTTAAAATCAATCCGCAAATAAATATTTAATTTTTTTAATTGACATTAGTCCGCACCAGCGGACTTTATTAATATTAGTGTTCGCTACCTGGCTCAGTCTCCTGTATCATAAGCATTCTGCGCTCAGTATTTTGGGATGTAAATCCTTTTCCTTTACCATGACTGATTGATATAACTTGCCAAGTCGTGTAATATAACCTTACGTTTTTCCATCAGGATTGATGTTGCTTGAGTACCAAAAACTTTGAGATGGTCGATCGTTCTACTCAACCCCAAAAAGCCCTATTTTTAGACCGAGATGGAGTAATTATCGATTACGTTCCTTATCTGAGTAAACCAGAACAAGTAAGTATTCCTATAGGTGCAGGAAGAGGCTTAAAAAAATGGCAAGATGCTGGTTATCAGCTAATTATCTTCACCAATCAATCAGGTGTAGCACGCGGCTATTTTACCCTGGAAGATGTTCAAGCGGTTCACGATCGCATTTTTCGTGAGTATGCTCAATTTGGAGTAGAATTTCAAGATGTGTTAATTTGTCCTCATCAACCAGCAGATAACTGTCAATGTCGCAAACCATCATCTTATTTGTTACTAGAATGTGCCCGAAAATATCACCTAAATATTAGCGAATCTTTTTTTATTGGTGACGCACCTAGTGATATAGAATGCGCTCTTAAAGCTGGTTGTCAACCTGTACTTTTACTTACAGGTAGAGGTAAAAATACAGTAGGAAACTTAAGTCAATATAATACCCATATTCCTGTTTTTGAAACTCTTATAGATACAATTAAACTCATAAAATAAGTCATTAATTAGGGTTAGATATAAGATAGAATATATCAGACATAGACAACTAAAAAATAACAATTAAAAAATGACAAATGACAAAAAAAAAACAATTTTAGTTTCTATAATTCCTAATATTGTAGGTGGTGAAGGTCATATTATTCCCTATCATCTAGCTGTCAAGAAAGCAACACAAATTTTAGGATGGCAACATAAAGTTGCTTATTCTAGTGATAATAATTCTAAAAATTTACCTCCTGACTGGGTTGGTTGCCTCAAGGGTTCTGCCTTAGAAGCGGATGCTAATTTAATCGGAAAAATTGGCAAAATAACCAATATAATAAGTTTTGCTAAAAGTATCAATCATTATTGGCATTCTAATATTTTGAATTACTCAGGCAAAAAGATAATTTTTATTGAAAGATTTATTCATCTACAGTTGTTGGCTTTATGGTTGTCTATCTTATTTTTGCCTAAAAATAATCTTTACATTTGGATTTTATACCGCAGAGATACTCACAAAACTAAAACTAGATTTATTTACAAACTGATCAATAAGTTAATCAAAAATAGTGTTCATCAGAACAATTTTAAACTTCTTAGTGATAGTGAACTGCTCAGTCAATCTCTCTCTAGTTACTTTCAAGAATCTGTAACGGTAATGCCTATTCCGCATACTGAATTTATCAACAAACAAGATTCTAGCGATCATAATTCTATCCTCTGCTGGTGGGCAGGACCTCCAAGAGAAGAAAAAGGATGGGAAATTATTAAAACTATGGCAAGATCTAAATTTCCAGAAGCCAAGAAATTTTGTTTAGTGGCAGCAGAAAGTTCTCAACTACAACCTGTTATAGGAGGTATACAAATTAAATTAATTGAAGATAATTTAAATCGTCAAGAATATGCTTATTGGTTATCCCACGCCAATGTAATTTTATTGCCCTATGATTCTGAAGCTTACAGTGAGCGTACTTCAGGAATTTTTACTGAGTGTATTATAGCTGGTAATATTCCTGTGGTAACTCCTCATAGTTGGATGGCGCAAGAATTATCTAAATATAATCTGGAAAAACTAATTATTGATTGGGGCAATAATCAAGGAATCTTTGAACAGTTGCAAACTATCTTAAATGATAGAGAAATTCTAGAGCAGATAAAGTTAATGCAATCAGAATATAAAAAATTTCATAATGTGGAAACCTATGCCCAAAAATTTCAATCTTTTTTGAACTTATAGATAGTGACTAGAGAATGCCAAAAATATTAATCGATTGTACTCCCATAAGAGAACGTCCTAGCGGTGTAGGTCTGTATACTTATAACTTAATTCAAGCATTAAGTAAAATTCAATCTGAAGAAGATTTTATTTTAGGTATTTATCGTCAACCATCAATGAAAAAATGGTTGACTGGCAATTTTACTTTCCCTAAATTTATTCAACAATATCCTCATATTTATTCCCTACCTTTACCAGTTACAATCGCTAACTTATTAGCAAAATATTCTCCATCTCTTTTGACTAAGTTTGATAGCTATCTTGAACAACCAGATTTAATTCACGGTACCGATCATTATGTTTATCCTTGTCGTAATAGCTATAAAGTTATGACGATCCATGATTTAACTTTTCTTAAATATCCTAGCTATAGTAACTCAATTGTTAAAACTTACACTAACAGAATTAAACAATGTTTACAATCCACCGATTTAGTAGTTACTTTTTCGGAAAGTTCTCAAAGAGATATTCAAGAATATTTTGGAGTAGCAAAGGAAAAAATTTATATTACTCCTGAAGCTAGTCGTTATTCCCCTAATTATTTAAAAGAAGAAAATATCAAACAATTAAAAGCTAGTATCTCCTATGATTTTTCTCAACCTTATCTTTTGTTTGTCAGTACCTTAGAGCCAAGAAAGAATATTATCAACTTAATTGGGGCATTTAACTTACTTAAACAAGAATATAAAATACCGCATCATTTAATTATAATTGGTCAAAAAGGTTGGAATTATCAACAAATTTTTCAAACTATTAATAGTTCTATATTCAAAGAGGACATACACCATTTAGGTTATTTATCTGATCAGTTAGTTGCATTGTTTTACAATCAAGCAGATGTATTTGTTTATCCCTCTTATTATGAAGGCTTTGGACTGCCAGTATTAGAAGCGATGACGTTAGGTACTCCAGTAGTGACATCTAATAGTTCATCTTTGCCTGAAGTTGCAGGAGATGCTGCTATCTTGGTTAACCCGCACGAGACTACTTCTATTGCAGAGGGAATTTATCTGGTAATTAATGATTCTCAACTGCGCCAAGAATTAATTGACAAGGGTGAAGCAAGAGCCCAATTATTTTCTTGGGAAAAAACAGCTAAAGAAACACTTAAAGCTTATAAAAAAGTCTTAGCAGGAGCGAATTGAATTTATTGCTGCTTGAATATCTGGTTATGAAAAAAAGATCATAAAATCATACCGCTAAATTAGCTTTGAAATCTGAGGAGGATTGATTGGCTTCTTTTTTCCCTCGAAGTTCAGAGTGATTGAGGCGATCGGGAAGAAACTTTTCTTATAAACAAAAAGTAGAGGAACAGGGATTTTCGAGTTTTTCTTTCTCACCCTGTTCCCGTATGGTTTTCACCAAGCATTTTGCAAAACTCTTGTAGGATTGCCACGCTCAAGGTAGCTATTCTACAATAACTGTACCTACCATGCCTGCACCGCGATGGGGTTCACAATAGTAAGGATATTCACCTGGCTCATCAAAAGTAATTTCAAAAGACTCTCCAGGAGAAAATAACAATGCCTTATGAGATATTTTGTCAGCATTTTTAACCTTCGCACCGTCAAAAACGACATTGTGGGGAGGTAACTTGTTATTTACCCATTTAACGGTATCTCCTGCTTTAATGGAAACTTTAGCAGGCTGAAAACCGAGCATCCCGTTATCAGCTCCCATCTTTACCTCTACAGTTTTTGCATTAGCAGGTGTCACTACTACACAAAAACTCGCGATGACAAACAGTAAAGTGGAAAGGACTAAACCTAGTTTCTTAGCCATTTTGCCTTTAATTTATATAAAATTTTACTTGATTTCTAATTATACTAGAAGTTTGACATCTTGTCATATTTAGATAATATTTTTGAGGCGATAATGAAGGAATACTTCATTCTGAAGCTGTTTAACTTCTATCAGCAAAAGTGGTTTAGCAGTTAATAAGCCTTGACCATCAACGGGTGTAGGTGATGTTACCCCACCAAGAATAATCGGACAGATGGTTAACCATAATTCATCGATCAAATCTTCTGCTAGTAAAGAGGCGATTAACTCACCACCGCCTAAGACAGCTACTTTTTGGCAATTCCAAGAGGCTAGTTGCCTGAAAGCATACAACCAATCAATTCCTTGATTGTCTTGAGTATCAGCAACTAAAATTTTCTCAAATTTATCTACTTTCAAGCTATACCAATATTGCGCACCTCTGGTAGTAGTCAATAACCAACGAGGTACTGGTTGATGAAAAAAACCCAAGTTAGGATCTAACTTAGCCGAGGCAGAACAAACAATTTGTAGTGGTTGTGGGGGTTGTCCGTTTTTTTGCCTTGCTTGTAATAGTTCTGGGTTAGAGACAGATAAAGTAGTACCATAAGCTCGCAAAGTACCTGCCCCAAAAATCACTGCATCTGCCGAAGAAATTTGCGTCTCTAGGTGAGCTCGATCGCCTTGAGAGCCAAACCTAGCAGCTTGTCTTTGATTATTGGCAATTTTGCCATCAACACTCATGGCTAGAATTGCCACGCTCCAAGGAAGATTCATGTTTAGCTAATAACTTACTCTTTCTGGTTTTGGCTAATTTAAACTCCGGTTCAATCGCTAAGGCTTGCTCATAACTCTCTAGAGCTTCTTGATTAAGTTTTAAGTTCTCCAAGGCTAAGCCTCGATTATACCAAGCTTGATAATAATCAGCTTTAATGGTTACGGCTTGATCCCAACTGTTGAGGGCTTCTTCCCATCTGTGTAAATTATAGAGAGCATTGCCGCGATCGTTCCAGGATTGATAGTCATTCAAATTGAGGGCAATGGCGCGATCGAAACTAGCAATAGCTTCTTCTAAGTGGTCTAGATAAGCTAAAGCACTACCGCGATTATGCCAGGCTTGAGCAATATGAGGATCGTGTTCTAGCACCTTATCCCAAGAGGCGATCGCCTCTTCTAAATTGCCCTCTTTTGCATGTTGCAAACCGACTTCAAACCAATTTTCTAATTGCCGCGCCAGTTGAGCTATTGAAGTTTCTTTTTGTTCAAGTAATTTTTCGACAATGAAGTGGAGATTACTGGTTTCTTCTCCAGGATTAGCCATAGCTTCCTCGAAAAAGCCGCTACTTTCTGGTTCTTCGGCATATTCTTCTAACTGTTGATTGTCTTGGTCAACAATCGAGTTTTGAGGCTCGAGGAAAGAACTATCATTGCTTCTATTGAGTAATTCTTCTCCAATACGATAAGCGAGATCGCCTACAGGACGAATCAAGGGTGAAGAAACACTAACTTCTCCCAGAGTCATCATCTTACCTGCTAGTTGATAATTAGGGACAGGAGAAGACAAGATTTTTTGGGCAAATCTTTTTAGCCATTTTAACCACTTTTCCATGGGGATCCGGTCTTCGACCTTGTGAAAAAACCTTTCGATTCTATTATCTTGCCAACCATTGACGACTCCTTCGAGTAATTGATGAAACAAAAACTCTAAGTCTTCATCTTTGAGTTCAGAGAATTTGCTTTCTGGCACTTCCCCTGCTGGAGATTGAGAAACTGGAGCAAGAGTTTTAACTCGATGTTTGCCGAATAAAGAAAACCATAAATTTTTGAGCGATTGGCCTAATTTTCCTAACATTGCTGTTTTCCCTTTAACCACGATCATCATCACAATAATAATAAAGATTAGACATAAGCTACAATATATTGGTGTGCTATGTAACCATCTCTGCAATTTTTCACTATATAAGTTGGTTAATCCTAACTTTATCCTATGCCTTACGAACCACTGCATCATAAATATCGTCCCCAAACTTTTGCTCAATTGGTAGGGCAAGAAGCGATCGCCATTACTTTAACCAATGCGATCGCCAGCCGCAAAATTGCCCCTGCTTATTTATTTACCGGTCCCAGGGGTACAGGAAAGACGTCCTCGGCGAGAATTTTAGCTAAATCTCTTAATTGCCTCAGCAGTGAGCAACCTACCGCTAACCCTTGTGGTCAATGTGAAGTTTGTTCCAGTATTTCCAGGAGTTCGGCTCTAGATGTAATGGAAATTGATGCTGCTAGTAACACAGGAGTGGATAATATCAGGGAAATTATCGAAAAGGCTCAATTTGCTCCCGTGTAGTGTCGTTATAAAGTTTATGTAATTGATGAATGCCACATGCTCAGTACCGCCGCCTTTAATGCCCTGCTCAAAACTTTAGAAGAGCCGCCAGCCAGAGTAATTTTCGTTCTCGCTACTACAGATCCACAGAGAGTTTTACCGACGATTATTTCTCGCTGTCAACGTTTTGATTATCGTCGCATTCCCCTACAGGCTATGGTAGCTCATCTACAATACATCGCTACTGAAGAAAAAATTGACATTACCCTCGAAGCAATTACCTCAGTCGCACAAATTGCCAATGGTGGTTTGAGAGATGCCGAAAGTCTCCTAGATCAGTTAAGTTTGCTATCAGGAACCATCGTACCAGAAAAAGTTTGGAGTTTGGTGGGAGCTGTCCCTGAGCAAGATTTGTTAGAGTTAATTAAGGCGATCGCCTCTAACCAACCTGAGATAGTTTTAAGCCTATGTCGTAAAATCATGGATCGAGGGAGAGAACCACTCATAGTTTTACAAAATCTGGCTAATTTTTATCTCAATTTGTTAATCGCCAAAACTGCCCCTAACCATACCGAACTTATCTCCGTGAGCGACAATACATGGCAACAGTTATCTCAACAAGTACAAACCTGGGAAACTGATAAAATTTTACAAGGACAAAAACTACTCAAAGAGAGTGAGGTACAAATCAAAAATACTACTCAACCTCGTCTGTGGTTAGAAATAACTTTATTAAGTTTATTACCTTCTGCTGCTTCTCCTGCTCATATCTCTACACCAGTGACATCTAGCTCCCCAAATATTAACCTCCCCTCAACCGCCACCAAAAAATCATCTACTTCTCCATTTTCTCCTCAACCTAGTGATAATAATAATGGAGTTATCCAGCCAAGACCAACTCCATCGCCCACTCCAGAAAAGTCTGAACTTACATCACCAAAACCTACCCCATCACCTATACCAGAAAAGTCTGAACTTACATCATCCCAAGCAACTCCATCACCTACACCAGAAACGCCGGAATTTACACCAGCAAAACCTACCCCATCTCCCGTACCAGAAACGTCTGAACTTACAACACCACCTGAAACAGTAGAAGCAATTCCACCTACTGCCAATCCTGATTTAATTCAACTCGAGCAACAAGTAATCAGTAATCTCAAATACCTTACCACTCAAGCTTTTTTTAAGGAGCATTGTAAGTTAATTAGTTTTAATGGGGTTATGGCTACAGTAGCGGTTAAAAATCAATCTTTATTCAAAGTTGCTAAAAAGAAATTATCCGAGCTTGAATCTGCTTTTATGGAAGTTTTCCAGCATCAGATCAGAATTAATTTTAAAGTAGGAAATATTGCGGATTTCTCTCAAGATGAGCCTGAAAAAATAAATCATCAGCCCATAGAAATAGAAAAAAAAATTGAACAGCAACCTACAGAAAAATTTGTAGAAAAAATTAGTAATCAGCAACCTAATCAAGAGCTTACTCTAGAGAGTATAGATGAACTTAATGGTAAAAAGCTAGACGATCGTGAACCACAAACCGAAAATGTAATCAAGTATTACACATCAGCAGAAGCAAAAAAAGCAGCAGAAAGCTTAGCCAAAAATTTTGGAGGAGAAATTGTAATTTCGGAGACCAAAAAACTGAAGCCTGTGATTATCAATCGACCTGATGTAATTATGCTAGATGAAGATGATATGCCTTTCTAATTATAGCAAACAACGAGTTGGTTAGGATATGATGAATTGCTACAGTCAAGAAATGGCAAGAGTTTTAATTCTGAATTCTGCATTCTGAATTCTGCATTCTGCATTCTGCTACATTGTTCCTTGAAAAATCATCCACTACACCAATTATCTAACATTGCTAGTTCCATCAATTCAGGATATTCTTCACAATATTCTTCTAAGGCAGTTTTTTCTAATTTAGTTGCTTGTTGATGGGCAGATTCTGCCTGTAATTCTTCGACTATTTTCCAAGCTGCAATACACTCTTTTGGGGAATGGCTATTATCAGCGCAAAATTCCCTAGCATTTTTAATTGATTCCTCTATTTCTTGTTGTAAAATTACTGATTGAGGGTTTTCTAAAAAATCACTTTTATTGATAATATCACTCAGAGAAATAATTCCTAGTAATTTCTCTTTAATTACCGGAGCACAATGAATACCGACATTAGTAAATAATCTAGCTACATATTCTATCCCTAATTCAGGATTGATGACTATACAAGGCTTAGTCATAATTTCATAAATTCTCACTTTTTTAGGGTCTTTTCCATAAGCAATTATTTTTCTAACTATGTCAGCTTTGGTAACAATTCCATAAGCATCTTGAGGATGACGACGGTCAACAATTAAACTACTTAATTGATTATTTTGCATTAGTTTTACTGCTTTATATACAGTAGCAGCACCACTAATTGTAACTACATTTTTGGTCATTATTTCTGATGCTTTTAACATAATTTTTGATGGTTGATGTTTGTTGAACTACTGTACGAGGAGGATTAGAGAAGTTGTCCCTAGGAATACTTCTAAGCAAATTTTAACATTGCTCGCTCTAGTTACCTTTCTCTTGCTAAGATACAAGACTGTGTTACGGCATGGCTAAATCATACCCAACAAGAGCGGCGGGAGCCAAGCGCTGCGAGCCGCGCAGATCGCACTACCAGATCGGCTAAATTATGGAAAATAGCGATAAAATTCTCGTCGATGAAGAACACGAGAGAAAGTAATCGTATCGCCTATTATGAAAAAGCCAATTCTATAAGAACCTACGCGAATCCGATAGGCATTATCTTCTCCTTTTAATTTCTTAATATCTCTAATTCGGTTAATGCTTCCTCTAAACTTAAAGGAGTTTCATGTTTGACTTCCATCATGGCACGATAGAGTCCTTCATCTTCAATAGTTTCAATGATGCGCTCATAGTCCTGAAAATTGATAACTACTTTTAGGATATGACCTTGAGTATCAGTAATTAATTCTTGCGCAAAAGGATAATTTTTAGCGTTCATTCTTTCTTCCTTATTTTTATTGGGTGACTCACAGAATATTAGATAATCGATGGTGCGTTACATTTTATCTAACATTGTTAGCTCCATCAACTCAGGATATTCTTCACAATATTCCTCTGCTTTTAACATGATGGTTGATGGTTGATAGTGGACATTAGGGTAAAAATAGATCGACTTTTAAGAAGTTAACAAAAGTTAACTTTTTCAGTCAAAAAACGCTCTATGGTGAAATTGAAGTTATCTGGTTCGACTAAAAAAGCCCAATGATTGCCCGCAACTCGAGTAATTTCTAAGTTAGTTAAATAGGTTTTATAGGGTTTAATTTGCCATTCGGTGCGGTTGAGTCCTTTTGCTGGTAAAATCAACAAACTAGGGATATCTATTGATTTAGTTAACCCTGCTACTCGCATTACATCCAGAAAAATTTCATTTCTTGCTTGCTTGACAAACTTGCTGCCCCAACTTCCATCTGGTTTTTGTTCCATTGCTGTTTTGAATACTTCTTGCTGGAGAGATGACCAACCCTGATATTGTTTTAACTTCTTCGCTTGTTCTTCTGCTGCTTGATAGCTAGGAAAAGGCCCCATCATTTTGAGAAAAGGTAAAACTCGATAGAGGAGAGGAAAAGTAAACTTAAAAATACTTGGCATGGAGTTGATAAAGAAAGGATCGACTAAAATTAAGCTCCGCAAGCTTTGCGGTGATTTTGTTGCCCAAATACAAGCTAATTTGGCACTCCAAGAATGTGAGATAACATGAGCGTTTTGCCAGTTTAAATATTCAAATAAGGCTTTTAAATCATCGATATAGTCAGTAAAAGTATAACCTGTTTCTGGTTTAAGACTGTCTCCATGTCCTCGTAAATCTGGAGCAATGATATGATAATTCTCAGCTAAGTAATTTCCTAAACTTGACCAAACTAAACCATGATCCGCTAATCCATGTAAAAGCAATAAAGGTCGATCGCCTTGCTTCCATTCCAGGTAAGATAATTGGATGTTATTAAGATTAACTGTTCGACGTATATACATAAACAGATAAAAGATTTCTCCAAGAGGACTTATTTACTAAATCAAGATATCAACAGAAAGTTGGTTGATATCTGTCCCGCGCGAGGTGACGGCGATATCCTAGTTTTTATGAATTTTGTAATTTGCATTAATTTTACCATCACCTTCTGAAAGAGTGCCATAAGAAAAACATTAAGGCTAGATCTTGGGAAGCAGCCGTTCATCCACGACAGATTCGTAGGTTGAAAATATCTCCAGCAGCTGGGTAGGGTCAGTTGCTGCTAAGATCAACTGCCGCAAGGTTGGGGTAATAAATGCCTCGTTCACCGCGTGGTCAAACAACTGCAGCAGCGGCTCAAAATAGCCCTCGACATTGAGTAAGCCGCAGGGCTTTTGATGCAGTCCCAACTGACCCCAAGTAACAATTTCGCAGAATTCTTCCAGGGTGCCATAGCCACCGGGTAGGGCAATAAAGGCATCGGCTAAGGAGGCCATGCAGGTTTTCCGCTCATGCATGGAGCCTACCACTTTCAAGGCTGTGAGACCCTGATGGGCCACTTCTTGGGTCTCTAAAAATTCTGGGATGACACCAATCACCTGGCCATTAGCCGCCAGGGCCGCATCGGCCACCACACCCATCAGTCCCACATTGCCACCCCCGTAGACTAGGGTTAATCCGCGCCTCGCCAACTGCTGCCCAACGGCTACCGCAGCCTCGCGATAAGCTGGTCGATTGCCCAATCTAGAACCACAGAATACGCAGACAGACTTCATGAATTAGCCAAACTCCTATTGGTAAAAAGTATAATTATACAAGTAAATTTCCCAATAAATGCTTCTAATTTAAAAGATGCGTTTGCCCTGAAAATTTTCCTCAAGTACTTGATCTAAAAACGCACAATAGTTTATAATTAATGTTTGTGACCAAAAGCATTTAAAATGGTGCCTCCTGAAGATACTGAAGCAAATACACTTTAAGTCTTTAGGATCTAAGGCAGAAACGTTGACCGAGGTTGTCGACTGTGTCACTATAGTTGTCTGCAAAAATTATGGCTTAAAATTCAGACTTACTTAAATAAAGTGAGTTAGACTTTGCTGACATTAAAAATAAATAGACATAAGCAGATAGAGAAGGCTGAACAGTCTTCACCATTTGTGAATGCACAAAAATGTTGTTTAGAAAGTAGAGGGATAAATCCCGTGACCTTAGGAATACTCGGCACAAAACTGGGTATGACCCAAATTTTTCACCCCGAAACAGGAGCTGCTATTCCTGTGACTGTGGTACAAGCGGGTCCATGTAAAGTTACCCAAATCAAAACCAAAGACACGGATGGCTATATGGCCATTCAAATAGGTTATGGACAACTAAAAGATAGAAAGCGTAAACTCAATACCAAAACAGAAAAAGAAATCAATAAATATTTAACTAGTGCTGAAGACGGACACCTAAGCAAATCAGATCTTCCTCCCTTACGTCACTTGAAAGAGTATCGGGTTGACGATCCCAATACCTATGAAATAGGTCAAACCATAGGAGCAGATTTATTTAAAGAAGGGGATTTAGTTGATGTAGCTGGTAAAACTATCGGACGTGGTTTCGCTGGTTATCAGAAACGTCATAATTTTAGACGGGGTTCCATGAGTCATGGCTCCAAAAACCACCGACTTCCAGGCTCCACTGGTGCAGGAACTACTCCTGGAAGAGTATATCCCGGTAAAAAAATGGCCGGACGTTATGGTGGTACTCAAACTAAAATCCGTAAATTGGAAGTAGTAAAAGTAGATTCAGAACGTAATCTCCTGTTGATCAAAGGGGCACTACCCGGAAAAACAGGTAATTTAATCAGTATAGCTCCGGCCAACATCGTTGGTAAATAGTTAATCAATATATTACCTCACAGAAAACAACTAACAGATATGGTTAATTTTGTAGTCAAAAATTGGCAAGGAGAACAAGCAGGTGAAGCTACTTTCGAAATGAAAGTGGCTAAAGCAGAAAATGCCAGCCACATAGTCCATCGTGCCCTAGTTCGCCAACTAAATAATCAGCGTCAGGGGACAGCTTCTACTAAAACTAGGTCGGAAGTTAGAGGTGGTGGACGCAAACCTTGGCGGCAAAAAGGCACAGGAAGAGCCAGAGCGGGTTCTATTCGTTCTCCTTTATGGCGTGGAGGAGGAGTTATCTTTGGTCCTAAACCTAAGCATTTTCACCTGAAAATGAATAAAAAAGAACGACGACTAGCATTAAGAACAGCTTTTAGTAGTCGTTCCGAAGATTTAATTGTAGTGGAGGATTTCACTGCACAATTACCACGTCCAAAAACTAAAGATTTAATTGCTGCTTTAAGCCGCTGGGATATTGAAGAGGGAAGTAAAGTATTACTTATACTTGCTGATGAAATCCCTGAAAATATTAATTTGTCAGCTAGAAATGTTTCTTATATTAAAGTAATTAGACATAATTGTTTAAATATTTATGATGTATTGAATGCTGACAAAATAGTTGTTACATCTGTTGCATTTAATAAGATTCAGGAGGTGTATAATGACTAAACTCAGAATTAATGAGCGAGATTTAGCGGATTTAGTCATAAAACCGATTGTGACTGAAAAAGCTACCTTCTTGATGGAAGAAAATAAATACATTTTCCAAGTAGCCAAAAAAGCGACTAAACCAGAAATCAAGGCAGCTATCGAAAGTTTATTTGATGTTGCGGTGGAAAAAGTAAACACCATTAACCCTCCTCGTAAAAAACGCAGAGTAGGACGATTTATTGGTTTTAAACCACAGTACAAAAAAGCCATTGTAACTCTAAAAGAAGGAGAATCTCTCCAAGAAGCATTCTTCCCTGAACTGTAAACTCACCAGTGGCGGAGTGCGTTAATAAACTGGGGGCTCTCCAAGAGATAAAAGCTCTAATAGACAATGCTTTTGTACTATTTACTGAGTTAACTGACATAACTAATAACTGAAAATGGGTATTCGTACATACAAACCATATACACCAGGAAAACGACAGGCGGTAAGCTCCGATTTTTCAGAAATTACCAAAAGTAAACCAGAAAAATCCCTGACTAAATATGTCCATCGCAAAAAAGGCCGTAACAACCGAGGAGTAATTACTAGTCGCCATCGTGGGGGTGGACATAAACGCCTCTATCGCATGATTGACTTTAGAAGAGACAAGCGTAACATTACAGCTGAAGTACTGGCGATCGAATACGATCCCAATCGTAACGCCCGTATTGCCTTAGTTCAATATGAAGATGGAGAAAAAAGATATATTCTCGCTCCTGCTGGTATAAAAATCGGCACCAGTATTATTGCTAGCATAGACGCTCCTTTTGAAATTGGTAATTCTTTACCCCTAGAAAAAGTACCTTTAGGGACAGAGGTTCACAACGTTGAACTAAAACCCGGTAGAGGGGGTCAAATCGTTCGTGCTGCCGGAGGCTCTGCTCAAGTAGTAGCTAAAGAAGGTAACTATGTTACCCTGCGACTGCCATCGAAAGAAGTGCGTATGGTACGCAAAGAATGTTATGCCACCATCGGTAGAGTAGGAAACGTTGAAGCTAGAAACCTGAAGCTAGGGAAAGCAGGAAAATCGCGTCATTTAGGGCGCAGACCTCATGTCAGAGGTTCAGCTATGAACCCTGTAGATCATCCTCATGGTGGTGGAGAAGGACGTGCTCCTATCGGTCGTTCTGGGCCAGTTACTCCTTGGGGTAAACCAACTTTAGGCAAAAAAACTCGTAAACATAAAAAAGATAGTAATAAATATATTGTCCGTCGTCGCAATGCTGGCAAGGGCAGGTAGGAATGCAGAATGCAGAATTCAGAATGCAGAATGCAGAATTCAGAATTAAAAATTCTTGATTCAATTACTTTCTGCCTTACCTCAATCAACATTGTATTTCCTAAACCCTGGCAGTATTGGAACAATTCTCCAAAATCCAAAATCCAAAATCCAAAATCCAAAATTATTTCGAGGAAATTTTATGGGTCGTTCACTGAAAAAAGGTCCATTTGTAGATGATAGCTTGCTCTCAAAAATCGAAAAACTTAATGAAAAAGGAGAAAAACAAGTAATTAAAACTTGGTCGAGAGCATCCACAATTATTCCCCAAATGATCGGTCATACGATCGCCGTGCATAACGGTCGTCAGCACGTACCGATTTTTATCTCTGAACAGATGGTGGGACATAAGTTAGGGGAATTTGCCCCCACCAGAACTTTCCGAGGTCACTCTAAAAGCGATAAAAAAGCAGGTCGAAGGTGATTCGGAACTCAGCAATTCTAACAACCAACCAATGAAATGAAAAAACTAGCTATAGATACTAGCCAAGAAGTAAAAGCGATCGCTCGCTATATTAGAATGTCTCCTTCTAAGGTGCGTAGAGTCCTCGATCAAATTAGAGGACGTAGTTATAGGGAAGCCTTGATTATTCTCGAATTTATGCCCTATAGAGCTTGTGAACCAATTATCAAAGTATTGCGTTCGGCTGTAGCTAATGCAGAACATAACGCTGGTTTAGAACCGAGCACCCTAGTTATTAGTAAAGCTTATGCAGATGGCGGACCGACTCTAAAACGCTATCGTCCTAGAGCTCAAGGTCGTGCCTATCAAATTCGTAAACGTACCTGCCATATTACTGTGGCAGTAGCACCAATAGAGAGTTAACCACTAACTACAAATAACTAACCAATAAAAACATGGGACAAAAAGTACATCCAATTGGTTTTCGACTTGGTATCACTAAAGAGCATAAATCTTGTTGGTATGCCAGTGAAAAACAATATCCCGAACTACTGCAAGAAGATCACAAAATTAGGCAGTATATCGAAAAAACCCTTACTAATGCTGGGATAGCTGATGTTCGTATCCAGCGCAAAGCCGATCAAATTGATTTGGCAATTCATACCGCTAGACCCGGTGTGGTCGTAGGGCGAGGAGGTTCAGGCATCGAAAAATTACGTAACGATCTGCAAACTCTGTTAAAAAATCAGCGCCAATTCAGAATTAATGTCATTGAGGTGGCTAATGTTGATGCAGACGCTAGTTTGATGGCAGAATTTATCGTCGGACAATTGGAAAGACGGGTTTCATTCCGCCGAGTTGTACGTCAGGCAATTCAAAGGGCGCAAAAAGCAGAAGTAGAAGGGATTAAAATTCAAGTAAGTGGGCGTCTCAATGGGGCTGAAATTGCTCGTACCGAATGGCTGAGGGAAGGGCGAGTTCCCCTCCATACTCTGCGGGCAAATATTGATTATGCTTATCGCACTGCTAGCACTATCTACGGTATTTTAGGAGTCAAAGTTTGGATCTTTAAAGGAGAAATTATTCCTGGAGAAGAGTTAGTTACTAATCAAGCTCCAGCCCCCTCAAAACAACGACGTAAGAAGCCTCGTCGTCAAAAATTTGAAGACCGCTCGGAATAGTTGCTAACCAGTAATCAATCACTAATAACCAACAACTAATCATGTTAAGTCCCAAAAGAACTAAATTCCGTAAACAACAACGGGGAAGGATGAGAGGAAATGCTTACAGAGGTAACACTATTAACTTTGGTGACTTTGCTCTGCAAGCCATTGAACCCTGCTGGATCACTTCCCGCCAAATTGAAGCAGCTAGACGGGCTATTACCCGTTACGTGCGCAGGGGCGGGAAGATCTGGATTCGCATCTTTCCCGACAAACCCGTAACCATGCGTCCGGCAGAAACTCGGATGGGATCTGGTAAAGGTTCCCCCGAATTTTGGGTAGCAGTAGTCAAACCGGGTCGAATTATGTTTGAAATCGCTGGTATTCCTGAAGATACCGCCAGAGAAGCAATGCGTTTAGCAGCTCAGAAATTACCGATCAAAACTAAATTTATTACCCGAGAGGAGGAATATTAAATTAACTATGGCTCTCCCGAAAATAGAAGATGCGAGAAAATTAAGCGATCGAGAGCTTGCTGAGGAGATTGTGGAGGCAAAACGTAAGTTATTCCAACTCAGACTCGAAAAAGCCACCGGTCGTTTGGAAAAACCCCACCAGTTTAAACACACTCAACATTGGATTGCTCAACTGTTGAGCGTGGAAACTGAACGCCAATTAGAAACGAGCGAACCTTCAATTTCATCCAGTAACCAAGAAGAGGAGTAAATAATCAATGGCAGTCAAAGAAAGAGTGGGGACAGTAATTAGCAACAAAATGGACAAAACCGTGGTAGTTGCCATCGAAAACCGTTCTCCTCACCCTAAATACCGCAAAATTATCGTGAAAACTAAAAACTTTAAGGCTCACGATCCAGAAAATAAATGTCAACAGGGCGATCGCATTCGCATTCGCGAAACGCGCCCCTTGAGTAAAACGAAACGTTGGGAAGTTGCTGAAATTATTAGCACTAAAACCATCTAACTAGTAATATTTCTAATCACAAACAACTAAGATGATTCAACAACAAACCTACCTCAACGTAGCTGATAACAGTGGCGCCCGTAAAATTATGTGTCTGCGAGTGTTATCGACAGGTAACTGTCGTTATGGTGGTATTGGTGATGTAATTATCGCCGTAGTTAAAGACGCAATTCCGAACATGGGCGTAAAAAAATCAGAAATTGTTCGTGCCGTGATCGTGCGCACTCGTCAATCATTACGCCGAGAAAGTGGCATGAGTATTCGCTTTGATGATAACGCTGCGGTGATTATTAATAAAGATAATAACCCCAGAGGGACTCGTGTTTTCGGACCTGTGGCAAGAGAACTGCGGGATAAAAATTTTACCAAAATTATTTCTCTGGCTCCGGAGGTACTTTAAAATATGGCACAAAAAAAGAACTCAAAACATACTCCTAAACGTTATAAAATGCACGTTAAAAAAGGAGATACAGTCCAAGTTATTTCTGGAAAAGATAAAGGGAAAGTTGGGGAAGTTATCCAAACTATTCCTAAACAAAGTAAAGTAGTAGTAAAAGGAGTTAACGTCAGAACTAAGCACGTTAAACCTCGCCAAGAAGAGGAATCAGGACAAATAACTACTTTTGAAGCACCTATTCATAGTTCTAATATAATGCTTTACTCTGAAAAAGAGAAAGTAGCTAGTCGGATATGTTATACCTTTACTGAAGAAGGAAGGAAAGTAAGAAAGCTTAAAAAAACTGGCGAAATTATCGATTAATTAATAGTCATTATTTTACTGTAGTTGAGCTTATTAAATAACCAAAAACAACTAATAACTGAAAATGACTCCAAGACTAAAAACTTACTATCAAGAAACCATAGTTCCCAAACTCAAGGAACAATTTGGCTATCAAAATATCCATCAAGTTCCTAAAGTAGTTAAAGTGGTGGTCAATCGAGGCTTAGGGGAAGCATCCCAAAATGCTAAAGCTTTAGAATCATCATTAAATGAATTAGCCGTAATTACTGGCCAAAAACCAGTGGTCACGAGAGCAAGAAAAGCGATCGCCGGCTTCAAAATTCGTCAAGGAATGCCAGTAGGAGTGATGGTAACCCTCAGAGCAGAAAGAATGTACGCCTTTCTAGACCGCTTGATTAATCTTGCTCTACCTCGGATTCGTGACTTTCGTGGTGTTAGCCCCAAAAGTTTTGATGGACGCGGCAACTATAGCATTGGGATTAGAGAACAACTAATCTTCCCAGAAATTGATTATGACACTATCGATCAAATTCGGGGCATGGATGTAGCCATTATCACTAGTGCTAACAGCGACGAGGAAGGTCGAGCCTTACTCAAAGAAATGAACATGCCCTTCCGTAACCAGTAGTTTTAAGGTAATTGAAGGAAAAGAAGAAAATAATGCCAGCAAACGACACTATTTCAGATATGCTGACTCGTATTCGCAACGCCTGTGCGGTACGTCATCCAACTGTGAAAATTCCCAGCACCAGAATGACTCGTAGTATCTCTCAAGTGCTACAACAAGAAGGTTTTATTCTGGGATTTGAAGAAGCCGGAGAAGGAATTAAAAAGAACCTCGTTCTCGCTCTCAAATATAAAGGAAGAACTCGCCAACCGATTATTCAAACTATTCGTCGAGTCAGTAAACCCGGATTGAGAGTGTATAGCAACCGCAAAGATTTACCTAGAGTTTTAGGCGGAATTGGGGTTGCGATCATCTCTACTTCTAAAGGGATTATGACCGACCGAGAAGCCAGAAAACAAGGAGTAGGAGGAGAAGTCCTCTGCTACATCTGGTAATTAACCATAACTCATAAGTGATCGCTAAATTATGTCTCGCATTGGTAAACGTCCTATTCCTATTCCCCAAAAAGTCTCCGTGGAAATCAAAGGACAACAAGTAAACGTCAAAGGACCAAAAGGGAATTTATCTAGGGAACTGCCATCTCTAATTGAGATTTCCCAAGAAGGAGATAATGTTCAGGTAGTACGTCAAAATGAATCCCGTACTGCCAGAGAAAGACACGGTTTATGCCGTACTTTAATTGCCAACATGATTGAAGGAGTAAGTAAAGGGTTTGAAAAAAAACTCTCTATTCAAGGAGTTGGTTATCGGGCACAAGCACAAGGTCGGCAATTAACTCTAAATGTCGGCTACAGTAAACCTGTAGAAATGAAAATGCCTGAAGGTATTAGCGTTGCTGTCAATAATAACACTGAAGTAGTCGTCAGTGGTATTGATAAGGAATTAGTTGGTAACATGGCGGCCAAAATCCGTGCTGTACGCCCTCCTGAGGTGTATAAAGGCAAAGGTATTCGTTACATGGGCGAATACATCAGACGTAAAGCTGGTAAGGCAGGTAAGAAATAATGACTATTAATCGTAAAGACTCAGTTAAACGCCGTCATCAAAGAATCCGCAAAAAATTACAAGGCACAGCAGAGCGTCCTCGGCTAGCTGTTTTCCGCTCTAACCGTCATATCTACGCTCAGATTATCGACGATGTAGCACAACACACCCTGGTGGCTGCATCTACCTTAGATCGAGAACTCAAAGAGAAGTTAGCATCTTCTGCTACCTGTGAAGCATCTGCTGAGGTAGGTAAGCTAGTAGCTCAAAGAGCATTAGCTAAAGACATTCAGCAAGTAGTATTTGACCGAGGTGGTAATCTCTATCATGGTCGAGTCAAAGCTCTAGCTGAATCTGCCCGCGAAACTGGTTTAAATTTCTAGAGGTTTTAATTATGGCAAAAGGTCGTAAAGGCAAGCGCAGTAAAGAAAAAGATACTACTTGGCAAGAAAGAGTTGTCCAAATCCGCCGAGTTAGTAAAGTAGTAAAAGGTGGTAAAAAATTAAGCTTTCGTGCTGTAGTAGTGGTTGGTAACGAAAGAGGTCAAGTAGGAGTGGGTATAGGTAAAGCCGGAGATGTAATTAACGCCGTGCGCAAAGGTGTAACTGATGGCAAAAAACACCTCATTTCTATTTCCTTAAATAAAGCAAGCTCTATTACCCATATCAGCAAAGGAATATCAGGTGGTGCCAGAGTGTTTATGCGCCCTGCGGCTCCCGGTACCGGCGTAATTGCCGGTGGCGCAGTGCGTACTGTCTTAGAATTAGCTGGCATTAAGAATATTCTGGCTAAACAACTCGGTTCTAATAATCCGCTCAATAATGCTAGAGCAACAATTAATGCTCTCCAACAAATACGTAGTTTTTCCCAGGTGTCTAAAGAAAGAGACATACCCCTGGAACAAATTTACACCTAAGTTAACGATCGCAGGTAAACATCATGAAAATTAACGAAATCGCCCCTAAATCCGGCTCTAAAAAGCGCAGGAGACGAATAGGAAGAGGTATTTCCGCCGGTCAAGGCGCCAGTGGCGGCTTTGGTATGCGGGGTCAAAAATCTCGCTCCGGTACCGGGACTAAGGCAGGCTTTGAAGGAGGACAAATGCCTCTTTATAGAAGAGTACCTAAACTAAAGCACTTTCCCCTCATTAATCCTAAATATTACACTATTGTTAATGTGGAAAAGTTAGCGGCTTTACCCCCCCAAACTGAAGTAACTCTCGAATCTTTAATGGAAAAAGGAATTGTTACTGCTAATGATGGTCCTTTGAAAATTTTAGGTAACGGTGAGTTAAGTATCCCTTTGGTAGTTAAAGCTGCAGCTTTTAGCAAAAGTGCTCAAGAGAAAATAGAGGCAGCTGGGGGTAGTATAGCAAAAATTACTGAACAATAATCAAGAAAAAATGTCAAGATACAATAAATCATTCATAATTTATCATTAATAATTCAGATTATGGTTGTTAGTCGAGATAAAACTCCTACCGCCCAAGAAACTTTTATGCAAATGGCGCAAGCAGCCGGCCTTCGAGGCCGTTTGCTGGTTACTTTGGGCTTATTAGTCTTAGTTCGTTTAGGTATCTATATTCCTATTCCCGGCATTGATAGGGCTGCCTTCGCTAATGCTGCTCAAAATTCAACTGTTTTGGGCTTTCTGAATATCTTTACAGGAGGGGGACTGGCTGCCGTAGGTATTTTTGCGCTGGGAATTCTCCCTTACATTAATGCCTCTATTATCATGCAACTACTCGCCTCCGCTATTCCGGCTCTGGAAGATCTGCAAAAAAATGAAGGAGAGATTGGCAGGCGAAAAATTGCCCAAATCACTCGCTATGTAGCTCTGGGATGGGCAGTAATTCAGAGTGTAGGTATTACCATTGGCTTACTCCGTCCCTACGCTTTGAATGATACTCCTTGGTTTATCGCTGAAACGGTACTGGCGATCGCTGCCGGTTCAATGTTTGTGATGTGGGTTTCGGAACTGATCACCGAAAGAGGTCTCGGAAACGGAGCTTCATTGTTGATTTTTGTCAACATTGTTGCCGTCTTACCAAAAACTTTGAGTAATACCATTGAATTTGCTCAAACTGGAGGACGACAAGCGATCGCTCAAGTAGTCATCTTGGTGTTAGTCTTCTTGGTGATGATTGTGGGAATTGTCTTCGTACAAGAAGGAACGAGAAGGATACCAATTATTTCAGCCCGCCGTCAAGTGGGGCGTAGATTATACCGAGAAAGGACCAGTTACTTACCCCTACGCTTGAATCAGGGTGGAGTAATGCCGATTATTTTTGCTTCGGCAGTGTTGGTTTTACCCTCTTCTTTAGCTGGGTTTGCTCAACAGGGCGTACTCAGTCAAGTATTAAATCAAGTAGCTTTAGCATTACGTCCGGGAACAATTTGGTACGTTATTGCTTATTCCCTTTTGATTATCTTTTTTAGCTATTTCTACGCTTCTTTAATTTCTAACCCCGAAGATATATCGCAAAACTTGAAAAAGATGGGAACGAGTATTCCTGGTATCCGCCCAGGTAAAGCTACCTATAAATATTTGGAAGGAGTCTTAAATCGCCTTACCCTGTTAGGGGCAATTTTCTTAACCATTGTCGCTACTGTGCCCACTTTTGTGGAAAGTGCGACCGGAGTAACCACATTTCAAGGTTTTGGAGCAACTTCGTTGCTCATTTTGGTAGGTGTCGCCATTGATACCGCTAAACAAGTTCAAACCTATGTGATTTCACAACGTTATGAAGGCATGGTTAAACAATAATTATTTAGTAGGGGCGGGTTTCAATACATTGGTGTCAACTTAAGTCCGAAAAAGTTTACCAGTGGTTGAATGCAGAATTCAGAATTATGTAATGAAGTCATCTTCAGATGACTTTACCTGTGAGCCTTGAACTTGAGTTCAAGGCGGGGCAATTGTTTTCCCTTAAGTTGACACCAGTGGTTTCAATACTGCTCGGCCAAGGATTTTTAGATTTTCCCAAAGTAAGCAGGGAAGAAGGGAGAACGGAGCTTCTGAGAAGGGTTTTCAAGTTTCTCCCCCGCCCCCCCTGCTCCGGAGTCCCTTGCAGCCAACACCCGCAAATTTTTGCTTAACCGAGTAGTATTGAGGCGGGTTTAACCAATTCATAGTTAGTAAATGTTCCTAGGGATGGCTTTGCCAAACCCTCCCTTACAGTGGTTTGTGGTCAAACAATGAACAATCAACAATGAACAATCAATAATTAACAATCAACCAATGACCAAGTTAATTTTTTTGGGTCCCCCAGGTGCTGGGAAAGGAACACAAGCTCAAATTCTAGCGCAAAACCTCGGAATACCTCATATCTCTACAGGAGATATGTTGAGAACGGCGATCGCTGAAAAAACTTCTTTAGGGGTACAAGCTAAAAGCTATGTCGATAAGGGAGATTTAGTTCCTGATGAGTTAATTTTAGACTTAATCCGGGAACGCCTCTCCCAACCAGATGCTCAAGAAGGATGGATTTTAGATGGGTTCCCCCGTAACGTCTCTCAAGCTGATTTTTTGGCTCAATTACTGAGTGAATTAAATCAATCCTGCGATCGCGTTATTAACTTAGATGTCCCAGATTCAGTTTTGATACAACGTCTGCTAGGAAGAGGAAGAAAAGACGACAACGAAGAAACCATCGGTCACCGTCTTCAAGTCTATCGTCAACAAACCGTACCCTTGATTGATTATTATCAACAACATCATCTCCTTGAGCAAATAAACGGCGATCGTACTCTAGAAAAAGTCAGTCAAACTCTCCAAGCAATTGTTCAATCGTAAAATTAAATACCGTTTTCTTCGAGGATGAAAGAAAATTTTGTTAAGATCGTTAAGGCTATGGGGGCAGGAGTTGCAGAGTGCAGAATTGACAAGTTAATTGATATCAAATTCTGAATTCTAAATTCTGAATTCTGAATTAGAAATTTATCCCTATCGATGATGAATTGAGGACTATTGTTTTGGCAAAAAAAGACTTAATTGAAATGGAAGGTACTGTCACAGAGTCTCTTCCCAATGCTATGTTTAGAGTTGATTTGGACAACGGATTTAATGTTTTAGCCCATATTGCTGGCAAAATCCGGCGGAATTACATCAAAATACTCCCCGGCGATCGGGTAAAAGTAGAACTTACTCCCTATGATTTGACGAAAGGAAGAATTACTTATCGTCTCAAAGGTAAAAGAAATTAGGGTTGATTAACACTTAAATAAATTTAGCATAAAAACATTGACAAAGGTAGACTAATATTGCTACAATGAATAGCTTGCAGTCTAAACTATAAAGTAAATGAAAGTTAGAGCATCGGTCAAAAAAATTTGCGAAAAATGCCGTGTGATCCGTAGAAAGGGTCGCGTGATGGTTATTTGTTCTAATCCAAAACATAAACAACGTCAGGGATAATTAAAATTTAATTCAATTATGCCTGAATTTTACTAAATAAATTTTTGCGTGGAACACTAACAGTAAAAGGAAATCTAAGTTAATGGCAAGGATAGCAGGGATTGATTTGCCCCGCGAAAAGCGGGTAGAAATAGGACTAACCTATATATACGGGATCGGACTAACCCGAGCCCAGAAAATTTTAGCAGAAACGGGAGTTAATCCAGATACCAGAGTTAGAGATTTAAGTGAAGAAGAAGTAGCTAAACTCAGAACCTACATCCAAGACAACTATCAAATCGAAGGGGATTTGCGTCGTTGGGAAGCGATGAATATTAAAAGATTAGGGGATATTGGCACTTACCGCGGTCGTCGTCATCGTCAAGGATTACCAGTACGAGGGCAAAGAACTCGCACCAATGGCAGAACTCGTCGTGGTCGCAAAATAACTGTAGCAGGTAAGAAAAAAGCACCAGCGAAGAAATAATTCTGCCTTAAAGATCATAGATAAGTTTAATCGCAAGTTAATTGAGTTTAGTTAAAGAGGAAAATCAAATATGGCGAAACCCACCAAAAAGGGAGGTCCCAAAAAACAGAAGAAGAATATACCTAACGGCATTGCCTTTATTCAGTCTACCTTTAATAATACCATTGTAACCATTACAGATACTAAAGGAAATGTAATTTCTTGGGAAACTGCAGGCTCTAGTGGTTTTAAGGGAGCCAAAAAGGGAACCCCTTTTGCAGCCCAAACTGCTGCTGATAGCGCTGCCCGTAAAGCAATGGATAATGGAATGAGGCAAGTCGAAGTAATGGTAAGTGGACCAGGAGCAGGTAGAGAAACAGCAATTCGAGCGCTCCAAGGTTCTGGATTGGAAATTACGCTGATTCGAGATGTAACCCCAATTCCCCACAACGGCTGTCGTCCACCCAAAAGACGTAGAGTTTAAACAAACTTAATTTTTCCTAGCCTTTGGTAATCATAGGATAAGCGTCCATCGCTAACATAGATTTAATTTTATTTATCGCTAACTACTCCTGTAAAGAGTGCTTTATGGAATGGAAGGTATCAGTGTGGCTGTGTTTAAAATAGATTGCGTAGAGAATAAAGTTCAAAAAAATCAAGTTCAATATGGTAAGTTCATCATCGAACCGCTAGAACGCGGTCAAGGAACAACTATCGGTAATTCCTTGCGGCGCGTTCTTTTGTCCAATTTAGAAGGGGCGGCGGCAACGGCTATTAGAATTGCAGGAGTAAATCATGAATTTGCCACTGTCGAAGGAGTACGAGAGGATGTGTTAGAAATTATGCTGAACATGAAAGGAATCGCTTTCAAAAGTCATGCTGACACTCCTCAAATTGGTCGCTTGGTAGCAACTGGCCCTGGAACAGTTACAGGAGCTCAGTTTGAACTTCCCTCAGAAGTAGAAGTGGTTGAGCCTAATCAGTATATCTGTACTTTGGGCAAAGGGGCAAAACTGGAAATGGAATTCCGGATTGAAAAAGGAAAAGGATATCGGGCGGTGGAAAGAAGTAAAGACGAAGCTAGCTCCCTAGATTTCTTACAAATTGACTCTATCTTTATGCCTGTTACCAAGGTGAATTTTAGCGTTGAAGATACCCGTGTTGAAGGTTCTTTGGCAGATAGGTTACTGTTGGAAATCTGGACTAATGGTAGTATAAAACCAGAAGGAGCTTTAGCCCAGGCAGCATCAATTCTAGTAGACTTATTTATGCCTCTTCAGGATGCTAATAATCTCACAGGTGTAACCAAAGAGGATGTCACTGAAGAAGATCCCACCAGCCAGATCCCCATTGAAGAACTGAATTTATCAGTGCGGGCCTATAATTGCCTCAAACGGGCACAAATCAATACTGTTGCTGATTTACTTGACTACTCACAAGAAGATCTCTTGGAGATTAAAAACTTTGGCCAAAAATCGGCTGAAGAAGTTATTGATGCTCTGCAAGATCGCTTGGGTATTACCTTAGCTGAAGGCAAAAGTAAAGACTAAAGTTGTTGATGGTTGATTGTTGATTGTATTTGACTCATTTATTAACGCTTAAGAGGGAGGAAAAATTATGCGTCATCGTTGTCGCGTGAAAAAGCTTGGCTTACCAGCCGATCAACGTAAGGCTCTACTGAGAGCCCTAACTACTCAGTTACTCCGAGAAGGGGAGATTAAAATCACATCTGCCCGTGCTAAAGTAGTCCGCTCTAAGGCAGAGCAAATGATTACCCTGGCTAAAGATGGCTCTTTAGCCGCAAGGCGAAGAGCCTTGAGTTATATCTATGATAAAGACCTAGTCCACGATTTGTTTGCTAAAGTCCCAGAACGTTATGGAGATAGGAATGGAGGCTATACTCGCATTCTTAGAACCAAAAACCGCCGTGGTGATAATGCTGAAATGGCAATTATCCAATTAGTTGTTTAGGAAAGGGAAACTACTGAGCTACGAGAATGAGTGTAATAAACCGAGATAAACAACGTATTGCCCTAGTAATTCAATATCTAGGAACTCATTTTCATGGCTGGCAAAGACAGCCAGAGCGACGTACTGTACAAGAGGAAATTGAAAAGGCGATCGCCTCGGTATTAAATTATAGAGTAACCATTCATGGTGCCGGCAGAACCGATGCTGGAGTACACGCAGCTGCTCAAGTAGCTCATTTTGAAGTGAGCTCACCCATTCCCGCCCATCGTTGGGCCAAAATTCTTAACTCTTACCTACCAGATGATATCTTAATCAGAGCTTCGGCCCAAGTAACTTCTGATTGGCACGCTTGTTTCTCGGCGAGCTGGAGACGTTATCGTTATCTGATCTATACTGAAAAACGTCCTAATATTTTTCTGCAACAGTTTAGCTGGCATTACTACCATGCTCCCTTACAAGCATCTCTGATGCAAGCAGCGTTGCAGCCTTTACTGGGAAAACACGACTTAGCAGCCTTTCGTAGAGCTGGCTCTACTCGCCCCCACTCTTATGTGGAGGTACAGGCGGTTAGCTGTGAGCGCCGAGGTGAGTTGCTCGAGATTGAAATTCAAGCCAGTGGTTTTTTATACGGTATGGTTAGACTCTTGGTAGGAATCTTAGTAGAGGTGGGAGCTGGAGTGCGATCGCTGTCTAACTTTACGGATATTTGGATGAACCAAAGACGAGAACAAGTTAAATATTCGGCACCAGCTAAAGGCTTATGCCTGTTGCGAGTAGGCTATCGGGAATTTCCCTTTCCTGCCAAAATTTGGTTTGATACTCAACCTCTGTTTACTTTTAGTTAAAATTAAAAAAATGAACAAGACACCAGTTCCAACTGAGGAAAACTTTGAAAAAAAATGGTATGTTGTTGATGCTGCCGAACAACGTTTAGGACGCTTAGCAACTCAAGTAGCCATGATTTTACGGGGCAAAAATAAACCCACTTTTACCCCCCACATGGATACGGGAGATTTTGTCATTGTCGTCAACGCTGACAAAGTGATTGTTACCGGCAAAAAGAAAGAGCAAAAACTCTATCGCCGTCATTCCGGTAGACCAGGAGGCATGAAGGTAGAAACTTTTGCTCAACTACAACAGCGTATTCCTCAAAGAATTATTGAAAAAGCAGTCAAAGGAATGTTACCTAAAAATAGTTTAGGACGCAAGTTGTTTACGAAACTTAAAGTTTACGTGGGTCCAGATCACCCCCACCAAGCCCAAAAACCTGAAGAGCTAAATATCAATACTATTCCTGCAAGAGGTAATTAATGACAACAACAGAAATTCAAGATCAAGTAGTATACTGGGGCACAGGTCGTCGTAAGTCTTCTATCGCTAGAGTTCGCCTAGTGCCTGGAACAGGAGCAATTAAGATTAATGGCCGAACAGGAGAAGAATATTTCCAAAAAATTGCCGGCTATGTCCAAAATCTCAAAGCTCCCCTAGAAATCCTAGGACTAGAGAATGAATATGACATCTTAGTTAAAGCTCATGGTGGAGGTTTAACTGGTCAATCTGATGCCATTAAATTAGGCGTAGCAAGAGCTCTGTGTGAACTAGATCCTGATAATCGTCAACCTTTAAAAACTGAAGGTTATCTAACTCGCGATCCTAGAGCTAAAGAACGGAAAAAATACGGTCTACATAAAGCTCGTAAAGCTCCTCAATACTCAAAACGTTAGTGTTATTGGTAATTGGTGATTAGGATAAAATTAAGATAAATTAATTAAAATTATGGCAAAACAAGGTATTCATCCTCAATGGTATCCAGAGGCTAAGGTAATCTGTAATGGTGAAGAAGTAATGAGAGTCGGCTCTACTCAACCAGAAATTCATGTAGAAGTTTGGTCGGGCAATCACCCTTTCTACACCGGAACTCAGAAAATTATTGATACTGAAGGAAGAGTCGATCGCTTCCTGCGTAAATACGGCATGATTGATACTTCTCAGAAAAAAGAAGATTCAGAGCAAAAATAGCTTTTGTGTTATTTTCTTGACTAACCCAGCAGAAATCCTGCTGGGTTATAATTATTTAAGGAAAAATTGCTATATATTTATAATTCATCATATATTTCATAATTAACTATGGCCGAATCTTATTTAATCGAAAAACTAGAATCTGTTCAACACACGTATCAAGAATTAACTCGTCGTCTCGGAGATCCAGATATTGCTACTAACCCCGATGAGCTACAAAAAGTAGCTAAAATGCGCTCTTCTCTGGAAGAAACTGTCAATACCTATAATCTTTGGCAAAAAACTCAAGAAGATCTCACTGGAGCCAGAGAAATTCTTAAAGAAGCTAATGGGGAGCCAGAATTAAAAGAAATGGCAACTTTAGAAATTGAAGAATTAGAACCACAATTAGAAGATTTAGAAAACCAACTCAAAATTTTACTCCTACCCCGGGATCCTAATGATGAAAAAAACATTATGCTAGAAATTAGAGCTGGTACAGGTGGTGATGAAGCTAGTATTTGGGCAGGTGACTTGGTACGTTTGTACTCCCGCTACGCTGAATCTCAAAATTGGACGGTGAAATTAATTAGTGAATCTCCTGCAGAAATGGGAGGGTTTAAAGAAGCGATCCTGGAAATTAAAGGAGAGAGCGTCTATAGTAAGTTAAAATTTGAAGCTGGAGTACATCGCGTGCAACGGGTACCACTTACCGAAGCAGGAGGAAGAGTTCATACCTCTACTGCTACCGTCGCGATTATGCCAGAAGTAGATGAGGTGGAGGTGGAAATAGATCCTAAAGATGTAGAAATTTCTACGGCTCGCTCTGGCGGCGCTGGGGGACAAAATGTCAATAAGGTTGAAACTGCCGTTGATTTATTTTATAAACCCACCGGAATTCGCATTTTCTGTACTGAAGAGAGATCGCAGTTGCAAAACCGAGAAAGGGCAATGCAAATTTTACGAGCCAAGCTTTATGAAATGAAACTTAAAGAGCAACAGGAGTCAGTTACTTCTATGCGGCGATCGCAGGTGGGTACAGGAGCAAGATCGGAAAAAATCCGCACCTATAACTATAAAGATAATCGAGTTACCGATCACCGTCTCGGGAGAAACTTTGACTTAACCTCTGCTTTAGAAGGCAAAATTGAAGGTGTGATCCAAGCTTGTATTAGCCAAGATCAACAAGAAAGACTCCAAGAAATGGCTGCTTCTCCTACTACGGCTGAAGCCTTAATCTAAATGCAGAATGCAGAATTAGAAAATTCTTGATTCTGTGATCTTTTTGGGAATATCAATTAACAATCAACCATCAACCATCAACCATCAACCATCAACCATCAACCATCAACTCATAGATTTTGTTTTCCACTTCTGATGATAACTCTAAAGCAGAGGCAATTTGTTCCACAGTTAATCCCATCTCGAATAAACGGGGAATAGCATTTATTCTTGCTTGTTATGCTTGTAACCTCGCTCGTTCAGTTTCTTGAGGAGTTAAGAGTTTTCGGTTAGTGGTTGGTTCAAAAAACCTTAATTCTCCTTCTATGAGTCTTAAATCTAAACCTAACACCTGGGAGTAAATTGATATAATTCCATCGGGTAATATCTTTCTTGATAGTGGTTGATATTTCCCCTCTACCAATATTCGGCCTTTTAATTTTTCTGTCAAATAATCTCCTGTAGGATCGTATTGAAAATATTCTTTGACCCCTAGTTGAGCATATTTAATGGGTTTTTCGTACTCATCATTTTCTTGAGTTTTTCTAGAGGTAATTTCCAGAATAAAACTCGGTATTTGATTATTTTCTTCCCAAACTTTGTAACTATGGCGTTTTTTCTTGTCTACCCCAAAAACAACAAACACATCTGGAGATATTGCCGCACTCGGTACTCCTTGTTTATAGTAAATAAATAAATTTCCAGAGACATAAACATTATCTCGGTTTTGGAAATAAGTAGTTAAAGCCTCGACACCGTAGATGAGATAGTCTCTAGCAGGATCGCTTTCCGCCATTGGTTCTCCGTCACTATCAGAATATTCAATCGGAGTTTTTAGTTCTTCCCTTGCGATAACCATAAAGCTGATTTAATGATAAGCTTTAATTATCATCATAACTCTAAAAATATTTAGGCTTAGTAAATTTTTTCTATATTTGCTAATGACAGAATCACAAACTCCTGAAGCCTTAGAAATTAAGGCTATGTTTGATGCGATCGCCCCAGTGTATGACCAGTTAAATGATTGGTTAAGCCTAGGATTACACCGCGTTTGGAAGTTAATGGCAGTAAAATGGAGTGAACCCACACTGGGTGATGTGGGTTTAGATCTTTGTTGTGGTAGTGGCGATCTAACTTTTCTTTTAGCGAGTCAGATTAATGATGGTAAAGTGTTTGGCGTTGATTTTGCACCAGAGCTATTGGCGATCGCTCGTCAGAAAGTGCAGACTAAATCATCTCCATCACCTATCACTTGGATAGAGGCAGATGTACTCAGTTTACCCTTTGAGAATAACTATTTTGATTGTGCAACCATGGGTTACGGTTTGCGTAATGTTGTTGATATTCCTCGCTGTTTAACAGAACTATACCGCGTACTAAAACCAGAAGCTAAAGCCGCTATTCTTGATTTTCATCGTCCTAGTAATCCCATTATGAGTAATTTTCAAGGTTGGTATTTAAACAACATTGTAGTTCCTACTGCTACTAATGTTGGTTTTCAAGAAGAATACGCTTATATTAGCCCTAGTTTAGCTTGTTTTCCCACTGGCAAAGAACAAGTTAAACTTGCTCAAGATGCAAAATTTAGTCAGGTTGTACATTATTCCCTTTTTGGTGGTATAATGGGCGTTTTGGTAGTAAGTAAGTAAAAGTAGAAACGATCATTGCCCTTGGAAATATCTAACCTTTGGCAACTTTTTATTCCCCCGATTGTGGGGGCAGTTATTGGCTATTTTACGAATGATTTAGCCATTAAGATGCTCTTTCGTCCTTATCGGCCTTATTATATCTTTAAACGCCAATTACCTTTTACTCCTGGTTTAATTCCTCGTAACCAAGAAAGGCTAGCTAAACGAGTTTCCGATACTATTATGGGGTCACTTCTTACCCCGAAAGAATTACAAAATTTAGCTAAAAGATTACTACAAACAGAAAGAGTACAAGGGGCAATTTTGTGGCTATTACAACTGACATTAAAACAAATTAAGGGAGATAAACAAGAAAAAACTGCTCACATTCTCGCAGAAATTTTAAGAGATTTATTTGGTGAATCCTTACCCCGTTTACTTAAAGTGTTAGCTCGTAGAGAAGATTTTTTACAAGAACAAATTAATCAAATCTTCGACCAAATTTTATTAGAGTTTAGATTAACGGAACGACAAGCAAGACAATTATCAGATTGGTTATTAGAAGTTGTTTTTGCGCCAGAGTTGATTCGTCAAGCACTGATTGAGTTTTTAACAGATAGAAATATTCAAGTAATAGATGAAGGATTTAAAGAAAAAACTAGTGGAACTTATTGGGTAGTAGCTAATTTATTTGGGCTAACAAATGCTTTGGTTCGCCTACGGCATTTCTGTATTGATGAAAAAGAAATAGCCAACACTCGGATCAAAGAACTTTTATTATCTCTAGAAATCCGTAATCGTTTGAGAGAGTTTTTTCAGAATATTTCTTTACAAAATTTACCAGTTGCTACGGTACGACAATTGAGGAAAACAACCAGTAATACTGTACGTAATTATCTACAAGAAAGCGGTGCAGAATTTTTACAAGAATTTGGATTATCTATTGATTGGGAGAAAATTTCTTTATTAATTGTTAATAGATTACAAGCTTCTAATGCAGTTAATACTTCATTAGGGGTTATTAGTGAAGAGTTAGCCTTAATTTTAGAGCGTTATTTAGAAGAAGATTTAGAAAAAATTGTGGCTAAATCTATTCCTATTTTATCCATAGATCAAGTAATTATTGATCGGATAAAATCAACATCCCCTAAAGAATTAGAATCCGCAACTCAAGCTATTGTTAAAAGTGAATTACAAGGTATTGTTAATCTAGGAGGAATTTTAGGGTTTATCATTGGTTTATTACAAACTACATTGTTATTTTTTGGTAGATAATAGACTGGGGAAAATAATAATTAAGATTTTCATTTCAAGAGTAAATAATATAATTCTCCTGTCCAATCAATTATTCCCGCTCGTTTACCCGCAATTTTGCCGCTGCCCATAAATATGTCTACTCTACCTGCACCTTTAATGGCACTTCCGGTATCTTGATCTAATACATAACGACTTACTAAAGGTGTTTCTATCTCTCCTTGATTATTCAGATAGGGAATGCGAGTATGGATCAAAGCTAATGCTCCCGGTGGCATGATGGACTTATCTGTAGCAATAGATCGATCTGGGGTTACAGGTACATTTAAACTGCCTACGGGAGGAGCGCCGTTGGTTTTTTTAAAGAAAATAAAGCGGTTGTTGCGAGGAATATAATTACTCAATTCTTCAGGATGCTTGTATAAATAGTCCATGAGACGGGGAAGGCTCATTTCGTCTTGAGGAATTTTGCCATCCTTGATTAATTCTTTGCCTAAACTGGTATAGGGATAGTCGGTACTGCCAGCATAACCGATACTCATCATCGTACCATCAGTTAGTTGTAGTCTGGCGGAACCTTGTACCTGAATTACGTAGGCTTGAAGGCGATCTCTCAACCACACCAATTCATAACCACTGAGAGGACTATTTTCATACCCAATTCCATCTTTTCCTTCCAGTTGAAGGCGAGTAGGGTGGGGTTGTGTCCAACTATCAAAGTTGGATGGTTTGCGGTAGAGGGGATAGCGATAGGTAGAAGTAGGTACTCGAGATGCAGTATAAGTAGGTACAAAGTAACCTGTAAAGGAAACTGTACCTAAGTTATCATGACCTACGGATTGATAGAAAACAAATTCCTGGGCTACAGCCTTCTGTAATTGAGTAGCATTTTGAGACTGGAGCAGAAGTTGTCGAAATCTTCGCAAAGAGGCAATGACGCGCTGACGAGTAATACCAGGTATGGGATAATTTTGATAAGCAACTTTGGCTGTATTGGTATCGAGATAGCGCAGAGAGCCATCAATAGCTTTGATTAATGCTTGTCTATCACTACTAAATTGGGAATTTCCCCACAATTGTCGATCGAATCCTAAATTATTAGGGGAGGAAAGTTCAACTTTACTCAGTGGTGGTTGTTGGGCGAGGATAAGATGGGGAAATTGAACGGTTAATCCGAAACAGAGGATAGATAGAGCGATCGCTTTTTTAATCATTTTTTCTTTAGCAACTGGCTGATTTTCCAGCAGGTGTAAACTAACTACAATAAAAATGTAGCATCACATTGTTTTTCTGCCATAAATCATTCTGAATTCTAAATTCTGCATTCTGCATTCTCTTAACTACTTCTCAAAATTTTTCTGACTTCCATTAAAATTAAGCCTAATTTATTTTTCCCACTGCCATCAGCACCACATCCCCAGTAATAATCTATAGGAGAGTTTTCTACAATTAAATACTCTCCAGTATCTAATAGTAGTTCACGAATATCAGCGTGGGTAGTAAACTTTTTTAACACCCCTTTAAGCATAATTTGATCTTTTACTTCTTCCCAATCATGCCTTAGAGGATGAGACCGAGAACGCCCCATTTTTGCTGCTTCTTTAGCTATTTTTACTTGATTGATTTTCTCATACCAAGGTTGATCTGTAGTGATAAATTTGTGCGCTTGAAAGTAATGCTCACAAGTTGGCCACCATAGTCCATCTAATTCAAAACCATGTCTGGAAAAATTAGAAAAACTTCCATAAGGTTTTTCTCTAGTACTGTAAAAATAAATAGTTTCAGTCATAGGATTATAGGTTGTAGATTGTAGATTGTAGATTGTAGATTGATAAATATAGTGTTTCCCAATATTTATGAGGTACAGATCATTTGGCTAAAACTATTGTAATATAAGCATTTCAGTTCTGAGTTCATAGTTCTGAGTTCATAGTTCTGAGTTCATAGTTCTGCTATAATTAGGTTTGTCCCCAGATAATTCTGGCAATCCAAAATAATACTAAGATCAATAAAGCAAAAATATCAGCATTGGTTAATCGCAATCTATGCCATTCCACTCGATGTTCATTAGGAGAAGTAAACCCTCTTATTTCCATCGCTACAGCAATTTGTTCCGCACGCAAAAGTATATTTTCTAATAATCTCTCTGCAACTATTAACCAAACTTCCAAACTTTTTTTTATTCCCAATTTTTTCCAGTTAATTGCTCTAGTGCGCACCGAACGGACTAAGTTTTGAATCTCTTCTAAAACTAGGGGAATGAAACGTAAAGCAAGAGTTAAAGTAAGTACAATTTCAGTAACAGGTATTTTAAAATAACGCAAAGGAGACAATAAATCTTCTATACCTGTGGTTATTTCTTCGGGTGAAGTGGTTAATAAATAAAGATTGCTACTATAAATTAAAGTAAAAATCAAAGTACTTACTCTAATAGCTAGATCGATTGAACGGCGTGTAATAGTAATATTCCCAACTTCAAAAAGTATATATTGATAAGAGGTAGGTTGAGATAATTCTAGTTCACTAGTAGGAAGTCGAGGATGATAATTAATCGCTAAACCATCAGGTACAATAGCAGTAACTATAAGAAATAGAATTGTAAAAAATAATAGCCACCCCATTTGATTTTTTTGCACTCGCCAAGGAATCCCCGCTAGCCAAGTTAAAATCAGCAATAATCCTACCAGCATTAATCGCCAGAAAGGATTAGCCAGTAAAGGAGATAGAATCAAACTCATTAACCATACTAGTTTTACTCTCGGATCTAGTTTGTGTAACCAAGTAAGGGGCTTTTCTAAATATAGTCCGATAGGGAGCGATCGCAATAAATCCATTTTGTGAGTGATTGAAGGCTAAAACAATGAAAGCATAGCACAGAACATAGTTTAATCGTTATTTATTGTACATTGTTGAAGCGTTCTTTGTTTTCCGCTATCAACCATCAACCATCAACCACCAACAATTAACTAAAGGTTAAAAAACGTAGCCTGTTTCTCCTTCTTGAGCATACTTTTGGCGCAACAACTCCTCGATAGTCACATTTAAGGCAGGTTTTCCGGCAAATACTGTCCCTACCTGATGGTTTTCAAAGTGAACCATCCCTATATGGTAAGCAGAATCGGGTAAAGGAATATAACCCACTTGAGCAACTACTTTATTCGCTTGTTTTAGGTAAAACTCGACAAAGTTCTGTAGCTCACGATTTTCTTGAGCTGCTTTGGCGTTGACATAGATAAATAGAGGACGAGAAAGAGGCTGATAGGTAGCATTTTTCACCGTTTCTACCGAAGGCATAACTGGGCCAGAACCGCTATCAATGGCTACAGCTTTGAGTTTATCTTTGTTTTCTTCATAGTAAGCAAAGCCAAAATAGCCTAAAGCCCTGGAATCTTGGACAACTCCTTTGGCGATCGCCTCGTCATCCCGACTATAAACATAATCTTGGCGACTAGCTCCTTTTTGCCCGACAATAGCAGTAGTAAAATAGTCAAAAGTACCAGACTCAGTACCTGGACCAAATAAATCTAAAGACTGATCCGGCCAATTAGCATTTACTTGATTCCATCTGGTAATTTTGCCGTCAGCAGATGGCTCCCACATGGTTTTTAACTCTTCTACCGTCATAGTCTCTGCCCAATCGTTGTTATTGTTGATTACCACTGTAAGAGCATCGAAAGCTACTGGTAGTTCAATATAGGCAATGCCGTTGCTTTTACATTGAGCCATTGCCTGTTTGGGAATAGGAATGGAAGCATTGCTAATATCTGTTTCGCCAGTACAGAATTTTTCAAAACCCTCGATGGTTCCGGAAAATTGAACTTCCACTATCTTTTTTCCGATTTGATCGTTGTACTTGTCACCAATTAAATTGCTAATGGGATAGACTGTGCTCGATCCATTGATCTTAATCGATTTTTGCTCCTGTGATTCCACCTGACCACAAGCTTGTAATAAGGATATAACTCCAACTGATACTAACAGCTTCTTGAGTTTAATAGGTAATGATTCTCTGCTGGGTATATTCACTGACTATCACCTCTCTCTATTACTGTATAGCTATATATGTAAGCTGCTTGAATATGTTTTGATAAACCCTTAATTTTTGATAATTCTTGAGTGTCAAAATACAATGCCAATAAATAATTTTACCTAAAATTATTTATTGTCTACCTTGATTGATAAATATAGCACCATCAGTGTTCCAAGACAATACTTTTGACAAAAATAAATTTTTGATAAAGTTTAAAGCTTATTAACCTTTCCTTAACCTAAAAAAGGTACTCTTTGAAGTAAGATGAGAGACTGAACGACAGTAAATATACTGAAGAGATGCTATGATAATGATCAAAAAGAGTTTAGAGGAAACAACATGTCGTGTAGTAAGTTCTTTATCAGTTTTAGCTATAACCATTAGCCTTGCAGCTTGTGGTGGTGGTGATAGTTTGACTGGTGCAGGTGCATCCTTCCCAGCGCCCCTGTACCAAAACTGGTTTGTGCAGTTGAATAAAGAAGTGCCGACACTCAAAGTCAACTATCAATCCCAGGGTAGTGGTGCTGGTGTAGAACAGTTCATGAAAGAAACGGTTGATTTTGGTGCTAGTGATGTGGCGATGACAGACGAGGAAATCGCCAAAGTTTCTAGAGGCGTTTTGCTGCTGCCTATGACAGCGGGAAGTATTGTTTTAGCATATAATTTGCCTGGAGTGGAAGGCTTAAAGCTGACTAGGGAAGCTTATGTAAATATATTGTTAGGGAATATTACTAAATGGGACGATCCTAAAATTGCTCAAGCTAACCCAGGTGTTAATTTACCCAATTTACCGATTAAAGTCATTCACCGTTCTGATGGCAGTGGAACTACAGGCGTTTTTACTAAACATCTGAGTGCTATTAGTCCAGCATGGAAAAAAGAAATTGGCGCAGGCAAAAGTGTTAAGTGGCCTACTGGGAAAGGAACTTTTATTGGTGGCAAAGGAAATGAAGGGGTAACAGCCAACATCGTACAAAATGAAGGAGCGATTGGTTATATAGAGTTTGGGTATGCCAAAGATGAAGAAAAGTTGAACATGGCAGAGCTAGAAAACAAAGCAGGTAAATTTATTGCTCCAACTGATGAATCGGCAGCTAAAACTCTTGCCAATGTGCAATTACCTGAGAATTTACGGGCATTTATCACCGACCCTGAAGGAGACGATTCTTATCCGGTGGTGACATATACTTGGATGTTGGTCTATAAACAGTACGACGATCCCAACAAGGCGATCGCCGTGGAAACCATGATTCAATATGGCTTGACTAAAGGGCAAGAACAGTCACTAAAACTTGGTTATGTTCCTCTACCTACTAATGTAGTAGAAAGAGTCGCGGAGACTGCTAATGAGATTACCCCTGATTTTGACATTAAAGTCAATTAACTCAAGTTGCTAGTTATAAAAACATTATTATTACAGAATGGTTTTTACTGAAAAATGGCTTATTTTGGATATATCTTACTGATTTATTTCAGTATAAGCACTGACTTTTTTTCATTGTAAACACTGATGTTGAAACCTTCGATCAACTTTAGAGTTGTAACTAGGAACTTAGGTTAAATTAAACGGCGTTACTTCAATCAAGAGATGAAGCAGACAAGACTATGAGAAAAGCAAGGAGCAAAAGATAAAAAATTCACCGACTAAAGCTTCTAGACATGATCCCTAAGAAGGCTTTAGTCTTCACTAGTGACTAAATTATTGGGCAAACTTATTAATTGTTAAGATTAAATCAACCATGACTTCTTCTGGTTATCCTAATAAAGCGAACACAGCTACAGGTTCAAGATCGGCTCTGGAAAAGAATTTAGATCGAACTTTTATTTGGCTTACCTTTGCTTTAGCGATCGGCATTGGCGTGATTTTACTCGGCATTGCTTTAGTCGTTGCTGCAGGTGCTTGGCCTGCGATTACTGAATTCGGATTCAGTTTCATTACCCAAAGTACCTGGAACCCTGTTAGAGATGAATATGGTGCTCTGCCAGTTATTTACGGTACCCTGGTAAGCTCGGCGATCGCCCTGTTAATTGCCGTCCCCTTAGGAGTAGGAACAGCTATTTTTCTTAGTGAAGATTTTATTCCCCTCAACATTAGAACCGTACTGGTGTTTTTAGTAGAATTACTAGCTGCTATTCCCAGCGTAGTTTATGGTTTGTGGGGTATTTTCGTACTAATTCCCTTAATTAAACCCATGGGAACATGGCTAAATGCCAACTTTGGCTGGATACCCCTGTTTGGTACCGAACCGGCAGGTCCGGGAATGCTACCAGCAGGGCTGATTTTGTCAATTATGATCTTACCGATTATTACAGCCATCTCTCGTGACTCTCTTGCTTCCCTACCTCCAGACTTGCGTCAAGCATCTTTGGGTTTAGGAGCGACTCGTTGGGAGACTATTTTCCGGGTGCTGATTCCTGCCGCTTTCTCCGGAATTGTCGGCGGTATCATGCTGGCTTTAGGTCGTGCTATGGGAGAAACCATGGCGGTTACCATGATTATTGGTAACTCCAACCGACTGAGTGTTTCCCTACTCGATCCTGCCAACAGTATTGCTTCTCTATTGGCAAACCAGTTTGCTGAAGCCAGTGGCATGCAGGTATCGGCCTTAATGTATGCTGGGTTAGTGCTAATGATTTTAACCCTAGTTGTTAATGTTTTAGCAGAGTATATCGTCAATCAAGTTAAAGCTAAGTATCAATAGGGTAAATCCAAAATCTAAAATCTAAAATCTAAAATCCCATGACCAATAGTTTAGCAGGAAGTCTCAAGAAGAAACCCACCAGTAGTCGTGCTATTTTTGGCAAAGTAATGACGGGTATAGCTACCCTGTGCATGATTCTTACCTTAGTACCTCTAGCGGCAGTACTTTACTTTGTGATCGTTCAGGGTTTTAATCGTCTCACACCCCAACTATTTACTGAGTTACCACCCCCTCCTGGTTTAGATGGTGGTGGGCTGGCTAATGCCATTATTGGCACGTTGATAGTAGTAGGAATTGCCACAGTTATTGCTGTACCCATCGGGGTTTTAGCTGCGGTTTATCTCTCCGAGTTTAGCAACGATAATCAAATCGCTCGCGGGGTACGTTTTGCTACTAACGTTCTCAGTGGGGTGCCGTCGATTATCGCTGGTATTTTTGCTTTTGGTTTATTAGTCTCTCCTGAACTTCTGCAAAAATTAAAGATGCTATTACGGTCGCTATTAGGAATGCTATTTGCAGAAATATGGAATACATGGCTTTTTCAATGGCTTCAATGGCTCGATCAGTTGATAGAATATTTTTTCGGGATGCTTCAAGCATTACAGGGATTTAGTGCGATCGCCGGAGGTGTTGCTTTGGCAGTATTAATGTTACCAACTATTGTTCGGACTACTGATGAAGCCTTGCAAATTGTCCCCCAAGATATTCGTTGGGCGGCTTTAGGAGTAGGTGCATATAATTATCAAACTGTACTTAAAATTGTTATTCCTGCCGCATTACCAGCAATTCTCACCGGAGTAACCTTATCCATTGCCAGGGCAGCAGGAGAAACTGCACCCCTAATTTTTACTGCTTTATACTCTAACTTTTGGCCGGAGGGTATATTTGAACCGATCGCCACTTTATCCGTATTGGTTTATAACTTTGCGATCGTTCCTTTCAAACCTCAACAGGAGTTGGCTTGGGCTGGTTCTCTAATCCTAGTTCTATTGGTGTTAGCTACCAGTGTGGCTGCTCGTTTGGCTACTCGAAGTAAAACCTATTGATGTTAGTTAGTACTAGGGGCGGGTTTAAGCAATTCATAGTTAGTAAGTGTTCCTAGTGGTAAAGGGCGTAAATGAAACGGGAGTTTAGAATTCTTGTCAGTATTGAAAAATAAGGATTTTTCATTCTGCATTCTGCATTCTTAATTCTGCATTCCACCACTAGGGATACCTTTTCCAAACCCGCCCGTACAGTGGTTCATCAACCATCAACCATCAACCATCAACCAAGATCATGGAAAATACAACTGCAACCGTCAATCAAACTGAAACTGTTCTTAAGATTGAAAATGTAGATATCTACTATGGTAGTTACCGTGCTGTCAGAGATGTATCTTTGGAAATACCGAAAAATAAAATTACTGCCTTTATTGGACCCTCTGGATGCGGCAAAAGTACTATTCTCCGTTGTTTTAATCGCTTGAACGATCTAATTAATGGTTTTCATCTAGATGGAATTATATCCTATCATGGTCAAGACTTATATGCTCCAGATATAGATCCTGTAGAGGTAAGAAAGAGAATCGGCATGGTTTTTCAAAGACCAAACCCTTTCCCCAAAACAATTTACGACAATATTGCTTATGGAGCAAGAATTAATAAATATCAAGGAGATCTCGATGAATTAGTAGAAAGATCTCTCCGCCGTGCAGTTTTATGGGATGAGGTTAAAGATAAACTCCAAGAAAGTGGTTTTTCTCTATCTGGCGGACAGCAACAAAGACTGTGTATTGCCAGAACTATTGCCGCACAACCAGAAGTAGTGTTAATGGACGAACCCTGTTCTGCGTTAGATCCTATCTCCACCTTAAAAATTGAGGAGTTAATGCACGAACTCAAGGAAAAATATACCATCGTCATCGTGACTCACAATATGCAACAGGCGACTAGGGTAGCTGATATGACTGCCTTTTACAACGCTGAAGCGGTAGGCAAAGGCAGCAAAGTCGGTTATTTGGTCGAATATGACCAAACCGAGACCATTTTTAGCGATCCTAAAGAACAAGCCACTAGAGATTATGTTAGCGGTAGGTTTGGTTAATCGATGAGCAAATATAGATTTTTTCATACTTATAAAGTACAGTTATATATTCTGGCTTTTGTTGATGGTTGATGGTTGATTGTTGATTGGATGTACCTCATAAAGAGTGAAATTTGCTATATCAATAATTAATTTTTACTTGTATTTATATATTTAGGTAGAGAAAATGGTAGCTAATAATCATAATAAAGAATTAGTAAAAGAGGCTATTTTGAGCACGCAGAATGTTGATGTTTATTATGGCTCCAATTTAGCAGTTGCTAAGGTTTCTGTGGACATTCCTCCCAATAAAGTAGTGGCTTTTATTGGACCTTCTGGCTGTGGTAAAAGTACTATTTTGCGGTGCTTTAACCGGATGAATGACCTAATTCCTAGTGCGAGAGTAGAAGGAAGAATTACTTTTAGGGGAAAAGATATTTATGCTAAAAATGTTGACCCTGTAGGCTTAAGAAGTAATATTGGCATGGTGTTCCAAAAACCCAATCCCTTTCCTAAATCCATTTATGAAAATATTGCTTGGGGTGCTAGGTTGAATGGTTATAAAGGGGATATGGATGAGCTAGTAGAAAGATCTCTTCAGAAAGCAGCTCTTTGGGATGAGGTGAAAGATAAACTGAAAGAAAGTGGCTTAGCCCTCTCAGGAGGACAACAACAACGTCTCTGTATTGCGAGGGCGATCGCCATTGAACCGGAAGTAATTTTAATGGATGAACCCTGTTCTGCCCTCGATCCTATTTCTACCCTTAAAGTAGAGGAATTAATTCATGAGCTCAAGCAAAACTATACTATCGTGATTGTAACTCACAATATGCAGCAAGCATCACGAGTATCGGATCTAACTGCCTTTTACAATGCTAAACCGACGGAAAGCGGTGGTAAATTAGGCTACTTAGTGGAATACGACACAACGGAAACTATCTTCCAAAATCCTGCTGAACAAGCAACTCAAGAATATGTCAGCGGTCGTTTTGGTTAAATTAGATAGCATTTTTGGAGTGAAAGTATTTTCTCTTTGGTAAGTATCTGGGCAAAATTAATTTAACATCTTCTGAAGATAGGGAATAGGGAATAGGGAATGGGGAATATAACTAAATAGTAAATATACAATTTATTTTGTCTACCTACTTAAGCGTTCACTCCTCCCTAAACATGACAGCATAACGGTTTAGCAACCGAACCCCTACAACCATTCTCAACCCTGTCTATCACTAATGCGTGAAAAATATCTAGGGCTAAAGCCCAACTACGAACTCAAAAATAAAGAAATCAAGAAATAAGCGCGAATACCGGATCCAACAGTTAGTCTCAGCTTTATAGGATATGATGGAGTATTAGAAAAACTTAGTCGTTAAGGTTAACCATGAATCGACAATTAGTTGAATCATTAGTTCAGATTATTCAATCTCTTTCTGAAGAAGAACGCCAAATCTTCGAGGATAAATTATTTTTTGATAATCATTCACTGACAACCAAAAATATTATGAACTTAGCTCAAAAAAGTCAGTCTTTTGATTTTCTGAATGATGAACCAGACATATATACTTTAGAAGATGGAGAACCCATTTAATGCCTCTAAAAAAAGGCGATATCATTTTAGTTCCTTTTCCCTTTACTGATTTAAGCACAACGAAACTCCGTCCTGCTGTTGTGTTGTGGGTTGATTCATCAGGGATAGATATTACTGTGTGTTTTATTTCTTCACAGAACGTTAGCAATATTAGCTCAGAAGAATTTATCATTGAGACAACAGATCCTGAATTTTCACAAACAGGATTAAAAGTTACGTCTAAAGTTAGAGTTTCTAGAATAGTAACAATTGAACGTAATTTAATTACCAGAAAACTTGGCAAATTAGAAACTAATTTATTACAAAAACTTGATAACGGACTTAGAAATGCTTTTCAACTCTAAATTAGACCTTAAACACGCCAAAATCTGAAGATGCTGCTTCTATTGCACCTGAAATTTGTGTAGAAGTCCAATCAGCCAGTAACACAATTAGAAGAAATGGAAATTAAAAAAGATTTATATTTAGGAGTAGAATCAGGAGATGAAGTTTTTATTACCAAGGAAGCCGATGGTCAAATCGTTTTATCTCCCTACGATCCCGATTTTGCGGCAACAATGAAAGCTTATCAACAAGTTAAAAAGCGATACCGCAACACCTTAAAAACTCTAGCGGATCAATGACCAAAACCTATTACTGGCTCACGGCAAAAGAAGTTATTGCACTACATCAGTAACTCATCAAAGACTATGGCGGACATGTTGGCATTTTAGATGAGGGAGCTTTAGAATCAACTCTCTTCCGTCCTCAACAATTAGCATACCTTAGGTGACGAAACCCAACCAAGATGAGGGCTGGTGTTGGGTTTCACTTCGTTCCACCCAACCTACTTTTTGCTCACGCTTTTTATCGAACTTGACATAAGACGGTAACTGAATTAAAACACTATTCTAAAAAAATGTTCATTAGTTCCCAACTTTGCTACAAAAATTAAACGAAGAAACCCATCAATAACCAATGACAAATAACAAATAACAAACGACTATTTTGCCTCTAATTTAGTTAAGCGACTTTTTAAATCTTGATTTTCTTGCTTCAGTTTATCTACCTCTTTTCTTAGATCTTCAAGGGCTTTATCCTTCCCTAGTTTTTTTCGCACTTGGTTAATAGCTTCTTCAGCTTTGCGTTTAACTCGTCCATCGGGAGTGGTTTGTGCTAAGTTAGTCAGGATCGCGATCGCCTTATCATTCTCAATTTGTCCTAAAGCAGTAATTAGAGCTATTTGAGTTAAATAATAGCTTTCTCCCACTAAAATCTCTAGTTGCTCGAAAATAACTTCTAATTTCTCTGGTTTTTGGCCTTGAGCTACAGTTCCCAAAGCCCGAATGGCAGCTAGACGTAGAGGTTGAGGGATGCCGAGCTTGGTATATGCTAGAATTACATCTGCGGCTTCAGCAGAAGTTTTCAATCTGCTTAAACCCCCGATCGCACCAGAGCGAATTACCTCATTCCAACCACTCTTTTCTTTGAGTACTTTTTGCAGGAGGGCGATCGCTTCCTCTTGTTTTACTTCCAAATTACCTGATACCACAGAGCCTAAACTTCTTAAGCTTGAAGCTTCTACATAGTAACTTTGATCTCCTTTGGTAGCTAGCTTTTTCAGAGTATCATAGCTAGTTTCAGTTTTAATTTCACTGAGAGCCTCCACTACACCCCTTTTTACCCTGGCATCTTCGTCTTGTAAACCCAATATTAAAGCATCAGTAGCTTGATCTAGTTTAATTTTGCCTAATTGTTTGGCCGCTTCTGCCCTCACTCCCCAAAAGGCATCTTTAGTCAATGCTTGTTGTAAGACTTTAACCACTTCTAAATTACCTTTTTTGCCCAGAGCAATAGCAGCATAGATGCGAGAAACTGGATCGGGATCGTACTTTAATTGTGCTTTTAATTCCGGTACGGGATATTCTAAATTAACCGTCTTGAGGTAATTATTGCCCCGATCGAAGCTGACAAAATCGGGTTTTTTCTCGAGAGGAAAATAGAAAGCTTGTTCTTTTTGTTGAATTCCCAGTGTAAAAGTCGTAAATTTGACTTTTTGTTTATCTTTATTGTTCTTATAACCAAAAGCCAGAGGAATTTTTAAGTTAAATAAGTTGTTAACTTTACCGTTATTTTCTTTGGCTTGAGTTTGAGTAATACTTACACCAGCTAAATTACTATTCCCATCCCAACTATAACTAACTTTAAAGTCAGGATGGCCGCCACGGAAGACATATTGATCGAATAAGGGACTGAGATTGTATCCTGTAGCTTTCTCAATCGCTCGCAGAAGATCGACGGTTTCTACAGTTTGGTGAGCGTTATCTTGTACAAAGGTATGAATTGCCTTATCAAACAACTCATCCCCCAAGATAGTGCGGATCATGTGATAGACACAAGCACCTTTTTCGTACAAGTGGCGATCGTATAATTCAATCGCCTCTCTGTAGACATTGGTAACAATGGGGCGGCGATAGCGAGAAGAATCTTCTTTGATATAGTTACGAGCTTCTCTCAAACGATAGTAATCAGCATCATCTTTGCCATACTCCTGCTCTGTCCACAATACCTCAGAGTAAGAAGCCATACCCTCTTTGAGCCAAGCATGAGACCAATGTTTAATTACGACTAAGTCACCAAACCATTGATGAGCCAATTCATGGGCGACTAAAGTTTCACTCATCTTATTATCTAACGCCGCTCGCTCATCCAGTAAGCAGCGATCGGTTAATAGGGTAGTAGAAGTATTCTCCATGCCTCCAAAAATGAAGTCATCTACACATACTTGGGCGTATTTGGGAAAAGGGTAGGAATAACCAAATTTGTGGCTAAAAAACTCAATCATGCGAGGAGTTTTACCCATACTGCGTTGAGCATCTGCTTGGCGATTTTTGGCTACATAGTAGGTGACAGGAATATTTTGCCAGCGCTCTTCTATGACGGCAAAATCTCCTACTGCTAGAGTCATTAAGTAGGTGGGGTGAATTTGTTGTTGTAACCAGTGGTAAATAGTGTAATCTCCTGCTTCTTCTTTGGCGATTAATTCTCCGTTAGAGACAGCCAAGTAGGGTTTGGCTACTTTAACTTTAATCTCTGAGGTGGCTAGTTGTCCGGGATAGTCAAAGCAAGGAAACCAGAAGCGGGAGTCTTCGTCTTCTCCCTGCGTCCAAACTTGAGTAGGTTTGTCGGGGTAGTGCCGATCTGGGGTAATGAAATATAATCCTCTCTGGGGTTGTTGCTTGTGATAGGCGATCGCTATTTTAATTTGCTTGTCTGTGGTGGGTTGAAGCAAGTTGATGGTTAATTTGTTGCCATCATAATCGAAGGGTTGACTGACATTATCGATTAAGATAGATTCAATTTCTAAATCCACCGCATCGAGAATTAATTGTTTAATTCCCTGACGTAGAGGTTTTAAAGTGATATTACAAGTACCTTGAAAGCTTTGATTGGGGATATCTAATTCTAACTCCAGGAAAATATGTTTAACTTGACCGGGGCGATCGGGATTATAGTTGGGCTTAGCACCTGGTAATTCAAAAGATTTGTGTTCTTCTGTGTCAAAGTAATAATGAGACATATTCCTTAATTTTTGTGTTGGTATTTCTACTAGCTTATCAACATCGATCTAAAAAGAACATTGTAGGAGATTCTTAGAAGCAAAGTCTATTGTCAACCATAAAATGCCCTAGAGACAAAACTTTAGTAAATAATTCTACTTGAGTGGGGAGCGAGATTTTCGAGCAGTTCAATTGCAGCCCATTTAGGGAGCTTAAATGAGAAATAGCTTACAAGCCCTCGGATTCATTTGATTTGCTCCTTTAGCCACGCTCTAAATGCTTTCATAGTCTTATTTCTTCCCATGAGGTTTACCTGTTTTAAATATTCAGGAATTACGTCTTTAAGAGGTAATTCAGGAAAAGTCGGACTACATTCCACTTCGATATAAGTTTTTCCTTGTAATACGTTAATTTGTAACTGCTCCTCCTCGAATCTCCACAGTTCAGGGACACCCAAGGTAGCATAAATATGAGGATGAGTGCGAGAAGTGACATCAATTTCTAAAGCTAAATCCGGCGGAGGATCGATGGTTAAGTCGAGTCTTTTCTTACCCCTTACTTTTGCCTCATTTTGAATATAGAAACAATCATCAGGTTCAATTCCCTGTTGCATTATTTGATTTTTAAAGGTTGTTGAACCAAGGGGATAAAATTCAATATCTAATTCTTCTAGAATTGCTTTAATAAAATCACCAATAACGACTTTATTAAATTCATCTTCTGGCAAGGGAGTCATAATTTCTAAAAGACCATTTTCATAAGCAATTCTTGCTGAACGGTGTTCTCCTAATTCATCTAAAATAGCCTCAAATTTTTGCCAAGTGATTTTTTCTAATAAAACCCTTTGTCCAGGAGGAACATAGATTTTTTCTAATTCTAATAGCATGGTTTAATCTCAATTTGATTAACTTATACATTAGAGCAAACATTCTTCCACTAGTATTTTAAGGGATTTTTGTTTAACTCGTGTTTTATCAAGGCTAAATTATTCATTGATCAACAAAAGAGATAAAATAAGCATATTAAGTGTTATTCTCAAAGATTATCCAGCAAAAGTTAACGGTAACTCATGAAATCATATCTTGCCGCCGCAATTTGTATGACTAGTACCCCTGAGGTCGAGAAAAATCTTGCTCAGGCAGAAGAATTAATCAAATTGGCTATTGCTCAAGGAGCTAAATTAATCGGACTACCAGAAAATTTCTCTTTTTTGGGAAAAGATGAGGATAAACTCACCCAAGCAAAAGAGATCGCTTTAAGAAGTGAAAAGTTTCTCCAAACCATGGTCAAACGTTTCCAAGTTACCATTTTAGGAGGCGGGTTTCCCACTCCTGTCTCCGATGACAAGAGTAAAGCCTATAATACAGCCTTGTTAATTGATCCTGAAGGCACAGAATTAGCTTGTTATCGCAAAGTACATCTATTTGATGTCAATGTACCAGATGGTAACACCTACGAAGAGTCCAGTACCGTCATGGCTGGGAAAGAATTACCCCCTGTGTATCATTCGGAAACTTTTGGGAATATAGGCTTGTCTATCTGCTACGATGTGCGCTTCCCTGAGTTGTATCGCCATCTTTCCCATCAGGGTGCAGAAGTTTTATTTATACCCGCAGCATTTACAGCTTATACGGGCAAAGATCATTGGCAAGTATTGTTACAAGCAAGGGCGATCGAAAATAGCTGTTATGTAATTGCCCCCGCGCAAACAGGAAACAACTACAATAGACGTTTTACTTATGGTCATGCCATGATTATCGATCCTTGGGGAATGATTTTAGCTGATGCAGGAGATGAACCAGGCATCGCGATCGCCGAAATTAACCCCACTCGCTTACAGCAAGTACGCCAGCAAATGCCTTCTTTACAACATCGAGTTTTTGGATAAAGATAGGTATTAGATCAATAACCAATCAACCATCAACAAAATTATGCTTTTATCTATCTCTATAGGAGGATTATTTATTCTCTGTGCTTATTTATTAGGTTCTATTCCTACTGGCTATCTAGTTGGGCATTATTTACAAGGAATCGATATTCGTGAACACGGTTCTGGTTCAACAGGAGCTACCAATGTTTTACGAACTATAGGCAAAGGAGCAGCATTAGCGGTACTAGTAATAGATATGTTGAAAGGAGCAATCGCCGTTATGGCAGTCAAGGTCTTATATTTCTACTTTCCCACCGAGATTATGCCCGGGGAGTGGCAAGATTGGTTAGTAGTGATTGTTGCTCTAGCTGCACTAATCGGGCATAGTAAATCTATTTGGCTGCAGTTTACAGGAGGAAAGTCTGTAGCTACGGGTGTAGGAGTTTTGTTCGTGATCAACCCGCTGGTTGCTCTGAGTACTTTTGCAGTTTTCTTGGCTGTTTTGGCTATTTCTCGGATTGTTTCTCTGAGTTCTCTCAGTGGAGCGATCGCCGTTAATATTTTCATGCTCTTATGGCACCAACCATTACCTTACCTCCTATTTGCTCTTCTGGCTGGTAGCTATGTAATTTTACGCCACCGTAGCAATATTCAGCGTCTTTTAGCCGGTACAGAACCTCAGTTAGGACAAACAAGCTAAATGTTTTGTCATCTACTTACCTTGAATTTCCTGGAGTGTTAGAATATTGATGAAAAATTACTTTACACACCAAGGCATGCCTTGTCTCTACTTTGAATGCGTGAATGCGTGACTTCCGTGCAGCGGTACTAGCACCCTGGTATTGGCGATCGCTTCGATTAAAACATCGTACTGGTTCAGAAATTTTCTCTCTTCTGTTCGATGGACATCACCCCATAGCGACTTTACTGGAAAGTCCTTATCCCACTGCTCAATCCCAACTATGTCGCTATTCTATCTGCGCAGGCTCTCCTCGCCTGATTAAAGGTCAACCTCGAATCTGGACGCCATCAGTAGGGGAAATTTTGCCTTTTCTACGGAGTTTACTAGCATACAACTATGGCGATCGCCCTTTTCCTGAGCATCTTCCTTTCACTGGTGGTTGGTTGGGATGGTTGGGCTATGATTTAGCATGGGAAATTGAAAGTTTGCCCACTCTCAACCCAGATGCTCTTTCTTTTCCGGTGGCTTTTTGGTATGAGCCAGAATCTTTTGCTATTGCCGATCATCAAGAACAAATTTTATGGTTGGCTAGTAGTAGTGAAAAACAATTGGATCGATTACAATCTCTGTTAGAGACAGCTCATTTATCTTCACCACAGCTTGAGTTAAATAACCAAGAATTAAAACCGAATCAGCTTTGCTTTCTGAGCAATCAAACAGATTATCAACAAGCAGTCAGACAAGCATTAAAATATATTCGAGCAGGGGACATTTTTCAAGCTAATCTCTCCCTCCGCTTTCAAACCACTACTAACATTGATAGTTGGTTAATTTATCGCCGTCTGCAAACTATTAACCCTTCCCCATTTGCCAGTTATTGGCGTACTCCTTGGGGTGTAGTGATTAGTTGCTCTCCGGAAAGATTAATTCAACTACAAGGGGAAAAAGCCCAAACTCGCCCTATTGCTGGAACTAGACCAAGAGGTATTACCCCAGAACAAGATCGACAATTGGCTGCTGAACTATTAAGTAATGTTAAGGAAAGAGCCGAACATATCATGTTAATCGATCTCGAAAGGAATGATTTAGGCAGAGTTTGTGAGTGGGGTTCAGTAAAAGTTGATGAATTATTGACTATTGAGAAATACTCTCACGTAATGCACTTGGTGAGTAATGTCACCGGGATACTTAAATCAAATTATGATGCAGTAGATTTAATTGCAGCCTTATTTCCAGGAGGAACAATTACAGGATGCCCGAAGGTGCGCTGCATGGAAATTATCGAGGAATTAGAACCTGTTAGACGTAGTTTATTTTACGGTTCTTGCGGTTATTTAGATCGAAGAGGTAATTTAGATCTTAATATTTTGATCCGCAGTTTATTATTGACCTATAATCATAGTCAAAATCCATACTTAGCAACTGTTTGGGGACAAGTAGGGGCAGGTATTGTTGCTGATAGCGATCCCGAAAGGGAGTGGCATGAATCACTGCACAAAGCTCAGGCACAAATAAACGCTTTAAGAGTAAATTTTTAATAAACTACCACCATTGGATAAAATGTTCTAGGGGGGGATTTTTATTATTTATTCCTCAACCTTGAGGATTATTGTTGAAGTTTAATGAACCAAGAAGTTTATTTGAATCACCCAACCTTTGGCCTATTATATAGACTGTGTACAGTTGAGAAGAATCAGGAAGTGTTTACGACCTTATATGCTCAACGTCTCTTTTTTAAGGTGACTACTAGCACCGAAAGAACTACGTTTGAGCCTCTTAGTCGTTCGGATGCTCGTTTATTGGTAGAAAATCGTTTGCGTCAGATACGTCGTCAAGGAGACTGGACTACCTATCAACAAATTAATGATATTTATCAACGTACTTTTCAATGATATCGTCTCCGTTTATAGTTCTGTGGCCAAGGGATTGGATATGAGCAGCTTGATTGCTGAAAAAATTGAATCAATTCGCCAAACCATACCCGCTGACGTTCGTCTGATTGCTATCACCAAACAGGTGCCGGTAGAGGTGATGCGGGAGGCTTATGCTGCAGGAATTAGAGATTTTGGCGAAAACCGTCTCCAAGAAGCGATCGCTAAACAAGAACAACTGCAAGATTTAAGCGATATTTGTTGGCATTTTATCGGACACTTACAAGCCAATAAAGCCAAAAAGGCGATCGCCTGTTTTCGGTGGATTCATTCTGTTGATAGTCTCAAATTAGCACAGCGTTTAAATCGTCTAGCTGATGAAGCTATCAAAGAAGGTGCGATCGCTACCCCACCACAAGTCTGTCTGCAAGTGAAGGTTTTACCAGATCCCGATAAATATGGTTGGTTAGTGGAGCAATTATACAGAGATTTACCTATCCTGGACAGTTTGCGATCGCTTCAGGTGAGGGGTTTAATGACTATTCTTCCTCTGGGTTTATCAGAAGCAGAGATTCTAGCCGCTTTTGGCCAAGTTAGGGAGATAGCCGCCCAAATTCAACAACAAAGTTGGTCTAACCTAGATATGAATGAATTATCTATGGGCATGTCTGCTGATTATTTATTAGCGGTGAAAGCTGGAGCAACCATGATTCGTCTAGGAAGAATCCTTTTTGGGGAAAGAAAGTGATGGAGAATTCAGAATTCAGAATTCAGAATTCAGAATGCAGAAAAACTGTACTTAGATAGGTTCAATTCCCCTTTCTTTTAAAAGGGCAGCTAATTTTTCTGCTCGTTGACGTTCTTGATCTGCTCTTTGGCTTTCTTGCTCTGCTCGTTGACGTTCTTGTTCTAGTTCTTGTTCTAATTGTTTTCGCTCTAGCTGTTGGGCTTTAATTAAATCTTCGACTATCGGCGGTGAAAGAATTTCTGCTACAGATAAAATGAACTCAGGAAACTCAAGAGAATGAATATTCTCACCCGGGATAAAATCCTGATGTTCATAACCATCTTCTCTTTCAGGATGGTTTAAAATCCTCACTTTCTGCTTTTTCGGATCGACAAGCCAATATTCAGGAATCTCAATTAGAGCATACTCCGCCCTTTTTAGAAGATAGTCTTCTCGCCAATTTTCACTAGTTACTTCCACTACTAATCTGGGAGTTTCGTTAAAATCAAGAACTCCCGCTCCAGCTCGATCACAAACCTGTTCCCACAGTTGGGGAGTACAGACGATGACATCAGGAATGCGAGCAGTATCAATATCGGTTCTCACTGCCACATCGCTAATTGACACTAAACTGAGATCGTTGGCAGCAAAGAATAGTTGGAATTGGTAAGCTAAATATTTACAAATTTTGGTATGTAATCCAGTAGGTGTTGCCATCGGAATTAATTTTCCCCTGTATAACTCATACTTTGTGTCTGTATTGTCTTGGTAATAAAGATATTCCTCAAAAGTAAGTTTTTGGGTTTGAGCATCAGAAGGTGGGGAAATATTTTTCAAACCAGTTTGACTCATAGGATTTTAGATTAATTGTAGGTTTCTATTATTAATTATCAAACAACTAATCGGTTAACGTCTAGAGCGAGAGGAAAATAATCCCAATAGCGGTCCCAAAATCAAGCCGAATACGAATCCCCCAGCATGAGCCCAGTAGGCAATCCCGCCACTTTCGGTGCCAGTGTTGGGTGGGACATTCAAACTGGCAAAACTGAACAGGGCTTGCTGAAAGAACCAAAAGCCCAAGAAAAAAACGGCGGGAATTCTCACAGTCATAATGAAAAAGCCGACGGGCAATAGGGTAAGAATTTGGGCTCGAGGAAATCGCAAGATATAGGCTCCCATCACCCCGGCGATCGCCCCACTGGCTCCTAGGATAGGAATGGTAGACAATTGAGAGAAAAACCACTGACTCAAAGCAGCTAGTACTCCGCAAGCCAGATAAAATACTAGGTATTTAAAGTGACCCAGTTGCTCTTCAATATTACACCCAAAAATCCAGAGATAAAGCATATTACCTCCTAGATGTAATATGCCTCCATGTAAAAATTGAGAGGTGATTAGCGTCATCCATTCGGGAACAGGTTGATTGAGGGATAGCCCATGAAAGCTAGCTGTAAGCTCTTTAGGCACCAAGGCATAGAGATGGAAGAAATATGCTAGTTGTTCAGAATTCAACTTGGCTTGATAGAAAAAAATAAAGATATTAATCCCGATTAAGCCACAGGTTATATAAGGGGTAATAGTCGTGGGATTATCGTCACGTAAAGGAACCATTTCAAGTACAATACCTTTGCCAAACTAAGACATGTCTTATTTAATCATGCAACAGATCGACTGTAGAAGCGGGAGAAGAATGCAGAATAAGGAAAACTTGAGATATACGAGACTGAAAGAGAGGTTAATGATGTGAGAGTAATATCATGTCCATTAAATTGACCACAATATCTGTAGGTTGGGTGAAACGAAGTGAAACCCAACACCAACTGTCTTATTTGTTGAGTTTTGTCACCTCAACCTAACCTACATAAATGCTATTTCTTATTATGGGTAATCAATCAGAGTTGGATTGACATAATTAACACTTAATCCAAAATCCAAAATCTAAAATCCAAAATCGAACTCAGGTACAATTTTATTTTCAAAAGCCGAGCAGTATTGCATCGAGTCGAAGGATAAGAATAGGAGTGGCAGCAAAAATGGCTAATGCAGCGATCGCCATTTTCTTAATTCAAAAGGCGATCGCCTATAATCAAATCAAAAAAGTTTAAAAGACTGGCTCAGCTTAAATACTACCCGATAAAACCTTTTCTCCCACTGGTTGAAGTTTGCTAGCAGCATCATTCACAGTGACAAAAATACCCTTAGCTTTAACACCTTTGGGAGGATTTTGGGGTGGAGTGAGTCGAATAAACACCGAGCCATCCTCACGAGTATTGAACTCACCACAAAATATCGCTTCTCCATTAGCTAAAGATAACCACATCCGATAAACTTCTTCTGGGGGAAGGGGAGGGAGATTTCCTAGGGAAACTACAACTTCTTGCCACCTTCCTGGTGTAAACAACAGAGTACCCGCTGCCGATGAACCTTCTTTCCCTTCCAGGGCAATTAAACGACTTTTAGGTTGTTGCAGAATTGCCGCGACGCGATCGGTGTCGATTTGCCGTGCTAATCTCAGTTGTCGGTGCAGCCAAAGATTACTGAGTCCAAGTAACACGGTTGTAATACTCGTGATAATTGCCACTACTTTAGTCCACGAACGAGATAAGGACTGCTGTTTAGCTTTCTCTGGAACTTCTTGCTGCATTTGCACCGAGTATGCATCCAGGATTGAACTTTCAAGGCTAGGAGATGGTGCAATTTTTGGCAAAGCCGTAGGCATGAGATTAAAACTGGCTGTCAAAGCTCTCACTTCTTCGAGAAACTCAGAATTTTGTTCCGAGAGTTCCTTGACTTTTTCCAATTCTCCCTCAGTCAAATCTCCTAAGACATAGCCGGCAGCTAACATTTTTTCCTCTTCTGATAATGGTCTGAGTATTTTTTCGTTGTTCATCTAACCCTATCCCCTAGCAATTGCCGTAATAATATTAAACCTTTACGAGCATTGGTTTTTACTGTTCCCAACGGTATTTCCAGCCGCCGGGAAATTTCAGCATGGCTCAAGCCTTGGTAAAAATTCATCTCTAAAATGCGACGGTTTTTTTCAGGAAGTTGTGCTAATGCCTCTTGTAGCGTTTCTTCTTTCTCTTGGCAGGAAACTTGCTCTAAGGGAGTTGGAGCCGAAATTTCAGACGGCATATGATGCTGTAATCGCTCTAGGGTGCGTTGGCGACTATCATTACTTTTTATCTTGTTTAAGGCTCTCGAGCGCACCATTAAACATAAATAGGTACTAAGTGCTGCCCGATTCGGATCAAATTTCTCCTGTTTCCAGAAGGTGAGAAACACTTCTTGAGTGAGATCCTCAGCTTCACTAGGTTGATTAAGAAACTTGTGCGCTACGGAATAAACTAATCTGTTATAGCGTTGATACAAGACACTAAGAGCAGTGGAATCTCCATTTCTTAGACGCTCAACCAACTCACTATCAGAGACATCAGCAAAGATATGAGTCATGACTTGCAATTAATCTGAATTTTCTCTCAACTCATCGGCTTGCAAAGCCCTTAACAATCGTAGAGCAAAACAACAAAGCCTGTTTATTGATACCATCAACAAACCCTCTTAAATTATTATCACACAATTAATATCTTGTCAAGTCCTGAATCGAAAATAAGGATGACTTTTATTAAGTTAATCGGTTCGAGCCAAAAACAAATAGCAAAATATTAATATATTAAGGATAAAAAAGGCAAAAATTGATTTATTTCCTTGAAAATTAGCAATATAAGCCTTTTTAATCTCTATTAAATCTTTTATTGACATTTTATTCGTTATCAGATCCTCACAATACGAGCATTGTAAAGAAATTTTAAAAAATATTAATTTTTTTAAATCCATTTTCCTTTGACTCTTGTAATAAGAATAGAGCCAAGCAAAAACGCCATTTAATTAGCTCTAGTGGTGTTGACTGCTTATTGTGCCATCAAAATCCCAAATTTTCGCCAAAAATAGTAAACAACGGAGTACTTATTATGAATTTTATCGGAACTACACTTCCTGACGTCATCAATGGAGATGATTTGAATAATATCCTACTCGGCAGAGGTGGAGATGATACCCTCAACGGTCAAGGTGGTGATGATACCCTGTTAGGGAACAGAGGTAACGATAGTCTCGACGGCGGCGAAGGTAATGATCTCCTCAGAGGAGGAAAAGATAATGACATCCTCAACGGTCAAAGTGGTGATGATACGCTCAGAGGAGATAGAGGTAACGATAGTCTCGACGGTGGCGAAGGTAACGATCTCCTCAGAGGAGGAAAGGATAATGACACCCTCAACGGGCAAGGTGGTAATGATATGCTCAAAGGGGATCTAGGTAACGATAGTCTCAACGGTGGTAGTGGCAG